>VFQN01000355.1_pt1 | contig 91062 bp, 85 predicted proteins | sample 3512371 | NCBI WGS metagenome assembly VFQN01 (sample SAMN10412370, study PRJNA504923) | tailings metagenome | isolation source: Replicate 2 from Balatoc abandoned mine | place: Philippines: Itogon, Benguet | collected 2017-08-28
AGTTGCGCTCCGCGGTTGCCGATGAGGCACCCGCGTACCCGTCGCAACTCCGGTGCGAACGCCGGGGACGGACGGCGCGTGCGTGGAGGGCAGGCAATGGGCGGTGGGCAACAGGCAATAGCGAGCGCGCGGTGTGTGGCCCTGGGTCCCGGATATTCGCCTGCGGCGAATTCCGGGATGACAGGTGGGGTGGGAGCGGAGCTCTGGGATGACAAGTTTTGTCGGGCGGCGCTGCGCTCTCCCGTCATCCCGGCCGAGCGCAGCGAGAGCCGGGACCCAGGAGCCAAGAACAATCAGCGTGTCACGTGGTGCCCTGGGTCCCGGATACGCGCTATCGCGCGTTCCGGGATGACAACTTTGGTCGACCGCCGCGCTCTCCTGTCATCCCTGTCATCCCGGCCGAGCGCGAGCGAGAGCCGGGACCCAGGGGCCAAGAACAATCAGCGTGTCACGTGGTGCTTGGGTCCCGGATACGCGCTATCGCGCGTTCCGGGATGACAGGTTGGGGTGGGGATTGGCGCATGAACGAGATGCCGCGCAAGGCGCCGATAGGGCATCCGATCGGGGCGTATGTGCCGATGGTGGACGGGCCGGAGAAAGGCGGTCAGTCGCCGGTGGGGGAGATGCGGAACTCGATCACTTGCGGCAGTTGCAGCAGGTGCTGGGCAAGCGCCTGCGCGCTGTCGCGGTTTCGCGAGCGGATCACCATGCGGTACTCGAAGCTTTTGCCATCGTCGATCAGGCGCGAGTGCAGGTTGGCGATGGAGAAGCCGTGGCTGCCGATCACCTTGCGCAATTCGTCCTCGCTCATCACGGCTTCGCGTTTGAAGCGCAGGTGATGATGGGCGTAGAACTCGGACGGCAGGCTGTTCTCGATCCAGCGGAAGACGCTGAGCACGGTGAGCGTCGCCACCGTGCCGATCAGGGCCGGGAACCAGAAGCCGATGCCGACCAGGATGCCGATCGAGGCCGTCATCCAGATCGAGGCGGCGGTGGTGAGGCCGCGCACCGTCAGCCCTTCCTTGAAGATGACGCCGGCGCCGAGGAAGCCGATGCCGGTCATGATGCCTTGCGCCATGCGCGTGGGATCGGTGCGGATGGCATCGATGGTGAGCTGCGTCATCCACTCGTTCTGGTAGACGGTGACGAGCATCAGCAGCGAGGAGGCGACGCACACCAGCGCGTGCGTGCGGAAGCCGGCAGGGCGGCCGTGGAAGCTGCGCTCCAGGCCGATGACCGCGCCGATCAGCAGCGCGCCGAAGATGCGCGCCGTCATCACAATGAGTTCATAAGACATGCGGTCAGCCTATCGGCAGCGCCCGGCGGGAGCAATTCGGGGCCACGCGAAAGCTTGTGCAATTCGCAGGGTCTGCAAGGCTTTGCGGAAAGAGCCGGCCGGCTGCCGGCAGCTAGGACGCTGCTTTGCCGTGAATTTCACGGCATGCCTCAGCGACAAAGCGGCGGCTTGACCCTGTTGCCTGCCGCACGCGAGAAGCCGGCCCATGTCCATGTGGGTGAAGGTTCTCCTCGGCGTCATCGCCGCCTATCTGCTGCTCGGCGTCGCCGGCTATTTCGCGCAGCGCAAGCTCATGTACTTCCCGGACCGGGCGCGCGTCGCACCGGCGTCCGTGGGGCTCGCCAACGTCGAGGAGCGCGTGCTGAAGACGCCGGACGGCGCGCAGCTCATCGCCTGGTACGGCAAGGCGCGGCCGGGGCAGCCGACGCTGCTCTATTTCCATGGCAACGGCGGCAGCCTGTCGATCCGCGCCGAGCGCATCCGCCGCTTCATGGCGGAGGGGTGGGGCGTCTACATGATGACCTACCGCGGCTACGGCGGCAGCAGCGGCTCGCCGACCGAGGTCAACAACGTGGCCGACGCCCGGCTGGCCTACGGCGCGCTGGTGCACGAGGACGTGGCGCCGAAGTCGATCATCGCCTATGGCGAGTCACTCGGCACCAACATTGCGGTGCGCATTGCGGCCGAGCGCGAGGTCGGCGGGGTGATCCTGGATGCGCCTTACACGTCGATCGTGGATGTGGCGGCGGGTGCCTATCCATTCCTGCCCGTGCGTTGGTTCCTCACCGATCGCTACGAGACGGCGCGCTACATCGCCAGCGTGAAGGTGCCGCTGCTGATCCTGCATGGCGTGCGCGACGGCGTGGTGCCGGTGGCGATGGGCAAGGAGCTCTACCGCCTCGCCAACGAGCCCAAGCGCCTCGAGGTGTTCCCGCAGGGTGGGCACAGCAACCTGTACGTCGACGGCAACAACGCCATCGACAAAGTGCGGGCTTGGATTCTCTCCCTCGCCCCGCCCGTGGGGAAAGCGCCGGGATAAGGGGCAGCTCGGACGGCTTGGTCGCACTTTCGTCCGCAGGGAGCGACGGAGCACACGTGCAGGGAGCGCGGCTCCTGGGTCCCGGATACGCCCTGCGCGCGTTGCGGGATGACAATTCTTGCTACCTGACCTTGACCTGCCACCCCGGCCGAAGCGCAGCGGAGGGCCGGGACCCAGGGCTCAGGACGAGCAGGCGGTCCTGCGCAGACTGCCTGGATGGCAGATGCAAAAAGTCTCTGCCCCGGGTGGAGCAGAGACTCGCAATTCCAGATCGTGCGCGGTGTTTAGCGCGGGCCGCCGAAGCCGCCGCTGCGCGGAGGACCACCGGTGCCGCCAGTGCCGCCGGGACGTCCAGGACCGCCGGGACGGCCGCCCCTGCCGGGTGCACCGGGCTTCGCCGGTGCGGCCTTGCCGGGCAGCAGGCCTTCGCGCTGGGCCTTCTTGCGGGCGAGCTTGCGCGCGCGGCGCAGGGCTTCCGCCTGCTCACGCACCCGCTTCTCGGAGGGTTTCTCGTAATAGTTCCGGAGCTTCATCTCACGGAAAATGCCCTCGCGCTGCATCTTCTTCTTGAGCGCCTTGAGGGCCTGGTCGACGTTGTTGTCACGAACTTGAACGAGCAAGCGATACGTCCCCGATGGTTTGCCGAATGGACTGATTGCGCGCCGGGAGTGGCCAACACGACGACGCGCCCGGAGCCGAAGCCCCGCACGTTGCGGCAGCTTCTATCAAACGCGCATGCGCCTGTCCATGGCCCTTGCGCACGGCGAAGCGGCATCAGCGCCGGCCAAGCCTCACACGCTAGTGACCACGAAGTGACGCGGGCGACTCGCATTTCGGCCTATGTTGCGCTGCAAACAGGGAAATTCGCGGGCCGGCGACGAGGGTTACGGCCGCAGACCAAATACGTCAGAGGGGTGGACGAGGTGCGACGAGCCGCATCCGCGGGACTGACTTTGCTGGGGCGGTGGGCAGCACTGGCGGCGATGCTGGCGGCCCTGCCGGCAGGCGCCGCTGCCCATGCCGGCGGCTCGGCCTGCGCCGCCATCAACGAGGGGTTCCTCAACGTCGCGCTCGATACCGCCCAGGCCGACAGCAAGGGCGTCCAGCTCGCAGCCGGCGACAAGCTGTCCTTCCAGTTCCAGACCGGCGACCGCGCCTTCGGGTCGGTTGCCCTGGTCGGGACGGACAAGCCGGAGCGGCTGCTCCTGGTCGGGCCCTCCGGCACCGGCGTGGATTTCGTGGCACCCGCAACGGGCGCCTTCGACTTCCGTTTTGCCAAGGACGGCGTCGAGGCTGCCACCTTCACCGTGTCGTGCCTGCCGGCGCGCCTTGCGCGGCGCGAGGCACGGCGGGCCGGGCCCGCGCGCGCCGGCATGCTGCTGCCGCAGCCGTCCTACGCAGAGGAGACCGGCGACGGTGAGGCGCCGCTGGTGGCGGAAGCCGCATCGAGCGCGCCGGTGAACCTGAGCGAGGTCCGGCCGCTGGAGACGGCCGCGCCGAAGGATCCAAGCTCCAACCTCGCGTTCAAGATGGAGCCGCGCGATACGAGCCGGATGGCGCCGGGCGCGCAGCTCGATCCCGCAACCACCGGCATGAGCATGGGCGTCAACTATCAGGTTCAGCCCGCGATCATGCTCGGCGCGCTGGCGCAGATCGATCAGTCGGGCGCGGCGCTCGCGGCGCCGTCGAGCAATCTCGCCGAGCACGGCTGGATGCTGGGCCCGACCGCCAAGCTGCAACTGGGCGGCGGTCTGTCGCTCGACGCGCAGGCGGCGTGGGGCCAGGCCGACAGCGGCGACGTCGGCATCGCCGAGCGCGGCCCGAGCCTGCCGCGCAGGACGATGAGCGCGAAGCTGGCGAACACGCAGACGATGGGCGCCTGGCGGTTCTCGCCGAGCATCAGCGTCAACCGCGCGTGGGATACGGCGGCGGTGCACGAAACGGCGTCGGACATTTATCTCACGAGCACGGTGGCCTCGGGCCGCGTCGACGTCGGGCCGGAAGTCGCCTACCGCATGGACCTGGCGAACGCCGCGTTCCTGGAGCCCAGGATCGCGTTTGGAAGCTTCTGGGGACTGGACGGCGGGTCCGCGCTGCAGGCGGGCCACGCCGACATGCGTCTCAAGGCCGAGGCCGGGGTGACGCTCGGCATCGCCGACGGCACCAAAGTGCAGCTCGGCGGCGCCATCGAGGAAGGCACCGCGACGACGCCCGACGCCTGGAGCGGCCGCCTGCAAATGAGCGTGCCGCTGAAGTGAGCAGGTGCGGACTAGGGCGGCAGCAGCACCGAGCCGAGCTTCACGACCAAACCGACCACGATGCTGATGGCAGTGATCTTAATTCCGTGATCGCGGAGGCGCGTCTGCTCATGTTGAAGCTTGAGCTTGTAGTCTTCCACCGCTCCTTCGAACGAGCGCGTGTGCGGATAGAAGGGACCCCTGAGGCTGTCCGGCTCGGGCGCGTTCTTGTCCACCCGTTCGTACAAGCGAGAAACAACGGCGCCGTACTGGCAGCAGTTGGAGAAGTAGATGGCAGCATTGTTTAGAATGAAGAGCCGGGGCTTGTAGGCGTTGCCGTACCACCACCACGACATTCTCAACCATGCAAGCAGGAGAGCGATCAGCAAAATGCTGGTCCAGTTCCAGCCATTGAGCGTATGCAGATGGATAACAAAGCGCACGAAATCAGTTGAGAGCGAGGCTTCGCTCGACTCGACAATCAGATAGACGAGCATCAGCAAGAGGAGGCCACCAACGGACGCTATGAGACCTACTAGAGAATATACAAGTATCTGAGGTATCTTCCTCTTCTCGAAAGCCTTCTGATCGCGATACGCTGTGTCGATGATGTTGCGCCTTCTGCCCATCTGAGACTTCAGGTGAAGCAGCGCTGTGTGGGGCGCGCGCAGCTCGTGGTCTGTCCGCCTGCGCATCGCCGCCATGGCAAGGTGGTTGTCGGCGATCGCCAGAAGCCTAGCGCGCGGCGTGGCGGCGACGTATCCCGGCCAATCGTTGGGAACTTTAAGGTTGCGGAGTCTGTCGTGAAAAGCCGTTGCGCCCAGGTCTTCGATATGCGTCGGTGTGTGAAAAAGTCTGGTCAATCGGTGTTCGAACGGTGGAAGGTAGGACATGCCGAACGTCGTGCGCCGCAGATAGCAGGAGAGCTTGGTTGAATGCCAGTACGCGTCGTTCGCCAATGGTTCGGTCTTGTAGGTGATGGCGAATAGGAACGTCCCGTCCAGCCGGAGCACGTAGGCCACTTCCACGATACCGGCAGCCTTGATACTGGCCAGCTCGATCTCGTCGGGCGCCAGCGTGCCTGCCTTGATCGGATGCGTCTGCACTGCCGGACTGGCAAACGGGGCCCAGTCCAGAAAGTACCGGGTTGTCATTAGGAAATCTGTACGCTCAGAATAGCTTTGGAGATCGCAGCAACTACGAGTCGCGAATTTCGATGGATGTTTGTGGGTCGATGGAATCGATGATTTCAGCGAGGCGCGGATAGCGGGGTTCAAGGCGTACGGCAGCCAGCAGCGCGTTGTGGTTCTTGTCGGAAACCAAGGTCAGCCCAAGGTCCTCAAGGCGCTCCAGCTTCAAATGGCCGAGAGTGATGTGCGGTGTAATCTTCTGCCGGTATGTCTTGGGCAGGTGCTCAAGCACTGCCACCTGTTTGTTCGAGAGCGCCTTCGAGAGCCGTTTGTGAGTGGACAGGTAGTTTGACGGAATTCGGTAGACGATGGTTTCCACGGCGGGGCCTCCAACTCGGCGCGCGATGTTTAGCTCAATCGTCAGCACACGTCCACTGTGGAATAGCGTGCTTCTGAAGTGAGCGAACTAGCGCAGCCGCGTGACGTGGCCCATCTTGCGGCCGTCGCGCGCCTCGCGCTTGCCGTAGAGGTGCACGCAGGTGCCGGGCTCGGCGGCGAGCGCTTCCCACGCCAGCGCCTCCTTGCCGATCAGGTTCACCATCTCGGCATCGCTGTGGCGCGCAGTAGAGCCCAGCGGCCAGCCGGCCACCGCGCGGATGTGGTTCTCGAACTGGCTGACGCCGCAGGCGTCGATGGTCCAGTGCCCGCTGTTGTGCACGCGCGGCGCGATCTCGTTGACCATCAGCCGTTCGGCGGCCGGCGCCTGCGGGCCGAGATGGAACATCTCCACCGCCAGCACGCCGACATAGTCGAGTGCGGCGGCGATGCGCGCGGCAAGGTCGCGCGCCAGCATCAGGTCGGCGTCCGGCAGGCCGCACGGCACGACGGAGCGGCGCAGGATGCCGTTCTCGTGCGTGTTGCGCGGGCTGTCGTAGGCGGCAAGCACGCCGTTGCGGTCGCGCACGACGAGCACGGACAGCTCGCAGGCAAACGCAACGCGCTGCTCCAGCACGCACGCCTGTCCGCCGATCGCAGTCCAGGCGGCGGCGGTGTCGTCGCCGGGCTTCAGGCCGATCTGGCCCTTGCCGTCGTAGCCCATGCGCCGCGTCTTGAGGATGGCCGGTGCGTTCAAGCGCGCGAGCGCGGCGGCAAGCTCGGCGGCGCTGCTGACGGCCGCGAAGGGCGCAACCGGCACGGCGAGCTGGGAGATGAAGGTCTTTTCGGTGAGCCGGTCCTGCGCCACCTCTAGCGCCTTGGGCGGCGGATGCAGCGGCAGCAACGCGTTCAGGTGCGCGGCGGTGGCGACCGGTACGTTCTCGAACTCGTAGGTGACGGCGTCGACCGTCTTTGCAAACGCCGTCAGCGCGGCCTTGTCCTCGAAGCCGGCCTTGGTGGTGGCCGCGGCGACGTCAAAGGCGGGGCCGCTCTCCTCGCAATAGATGTGCACTTTGAGGCCGAGCCGCGCGGCGGCAAGCGCGAGCATGCGTCCGAGCTGGCCGCTGCCGAGGATGCCGATGGTCGATCCCGGCTGCAGTGGCCTCAACCCTGCGGCGTCAGGCATCGTCTTGCGGTGCCTCGGGTACGGACGCGGTTTGCTTGGCGCGGAGCGCGGCGAGCCGGGTGGCGAGCGCCTCGTCCTCCAGCGCCAGGATCTGCGCGGCGAGCAGGCCGGCGTTGGTGGCGCCCGCGTTGCCGATGGCGAGCGTGCCGACCGGCACGCCGGCCGGCATCTGCACGATGGAGAGCAGACTGTCCTGGCCCGAGAGCGCCTTGCTGGCGACCGGCACGCCCAGCACAGGCAGCGTCGTCATGGAAGCGGTCATGCCGGGCAGATGCGCGGCGCCGCCGGCACCGGCGATGATGACCTTGAGGCCGCGTTCGCGCGCGCCCTTGGCGTAGTCGTACAGGCGGTCAGGGGTGCGGTGGGCGGATACCACCTTGGCCTCGTGCGGCACCTTGAGCTCGGTCAGCACGTCGGCGGCGTGCTTCATCGTGGGCCAGTCGGAGATGCTGCCCATGATAATGCCGACTTTGGGATGCTCAGCCATGGCCCTGCGTTCGGGGAGCCTTCAGGAAAGCCGAGGACTTAAGGGAACATCGGCCCCGATGGCAAGCCAAGTCGGGGGCATCGTGAACAGCTAGCTGCATCAGGATCAGGCGATGATATCGGGGAAAAGCTGGTCCTCGATGGCGGTGATCTTGTCCTTGAGGGCGAGCTTTTTCTTCTTCAGCCGCTTGATCAGCAGCTGATCGGATTGGGCAGAGGCCTCCTCCGCGACAATCTCAAGGTCGAGCTCGCGGTGCTCGGCTCTCAGATGCACCAGCTGTTCGCGCAATTCGCGCTCGTCCGGTCGCTGCATCGGCCTTTCGTTCCGTCCCGCCGCAACAACGGCCGCGCCTACGTTCAACCACAGGTAACGGCGAAATCGGGTGCTGCGCAAGAGCTTGTTGGGCGCCGGTGCCTGCAACTTGAGACGAATTGCGATGGCCTCGAGCTGAGGCGCAGCGGCGCGGCCGACGTGGTTGTCAGCGCAATGTAAGCTCGGGGAATCTGCGCAACGACTGTGCATCCCGCGCGTTATGCACAACGTAGTGCGCTCTGAAGGGGATTGCGCCGCGCTTTCGCTTTGACATGCGCCTTGGCGGCTGCACGGTTAGCGAGATCGAGCGTCGCTCCCTGCGATCTTAACGTTGCAGCGAAAGGGGAGAAGACATGTCAGACCAGCACGTGCCCTCGCGTCAGCAACAGCAGCTGCAGGCCCAGCGTGCCCAGCAGACGCGCCAACTCCAGCAGATCCAGATGCAGCAGGCCGCGCGCGGTCCCGTGCGCCGGTCCGTGCGCGAGCTGCCGCCGCCGCAGGAGCAGCCGCCCCCTGTTTACGCGCCTGCGCATGGTTACTACGAGCAGTAGACGCAACCTTCGCCAGCCGCAGGCCTTAATGCGATGCAACGATCCACACCTATTGAGTCGAATGCGATCAAAAGTTGCCGACTGCAACAGTCTGTGATGCGCCGTGCGCCCGGTGCGGCGTAGACAGAGAGGTGCTTCGATGGCACACTCGAACTCCCTTCAATCTTCCCCAGGAGGGTCAAAATGACGCTTGCCGCCCATCTCGCCGAGCTTTCAGAGAAGCACCGGATGTTGGAACGCAGGATACAAGAAGAGCTGTCGAGCCCGAGCGGCAACGACACGCAAATTAGCCAGTGGAAGCGGGAAAAGCTTAAACTCAAGGACGAGATCGCCAAGCTGCAAAGCGACGGCGAAACCCGGCACTAGGTCCGGCCGGGCGTTCGAGTTTTCCTGCGACCGTTCGAATTCGCGGCTGCGTCGTGAGCGCGTCGTCGCTCAGACGCGTCGCTGCGAAATGAGTGTCGTGACGACGATGAGGGCCGCGCCCGCCAGCGTCGCCAGGCCCGGGATTTCAGCAAACAGGATGAAGCCGAACAGGACGCCCCACGCCAGCGTCATGTAGGCGACGGGCGCGAGCCGCGCGGCCTCGATGCGCGCGAACGCGTGCGCGAGCATGGTGTGCGCCGCCACGCCCAGCGTGCCGATCAATGTGAACAGCGCATAGTCCTCGAGCGGCAGCGGCGTCCATACCCACAGCGCCGGGATCGCCAGGATGATCACCGGTCCCATGTTCTGGAACAGCACGATCTGCGAGATCGGATCGCGCGTGGCGCGGTGGCGCAGCAGGATGATGGTGAAGGCGTAGCCGATCGCCGACAGCAGCACGGCGCCGGCGCCGAGCAGTACGTCGGTGGTCAGCTCCGCCGAGCCGAGGCCGCCGCCGACAATCAGCAGCATGCCGGCGAGGCCGCCCACGAGCGCGACGCCGATGCGCCAGTCGAGCCGCTCGCCCAGCAGCATCACGCCGAACAGCGCGGTCAGCACCGGCGAGATGAAGGAGAGCGCGATGGTGTCGGCGAGCGGCAGCCGCGCCAGCGCGAAGAAGAACGCGGTGGCCACGAACGTGATCAGCACCGCGCGCAGCCCGTTGAAGAAGGCCGACTCGCGCGTCGGCCAGCCCGGCGGCCGCCAGCAGGCATAGACGATGGCGCCGAGCAGGCCGAACACGTAGCGCAGGAACGCGACCTGCAGGATCGGATAGCGCGCCGACACCAGCTTGATCAGCGCATCCATCAGCGTGAGGAACCCCTCCGCCATAATGGCGACGGCGACGATGCGGGAAAGGGAGGAAGGTGCGGACATGGGGCGGGAGCAGTGTGTATCCGCTCCGGACCCGAAGGTCACCCGGGAGTTGCCTGCGCGGACTTGTCATCCCGGAACTTCGCGAAAGCGAAGTATCCGGGACCCAGGGCTGAAACCGTTGTGTGGCCTTACTTGTGTTCCGGCTCGCGGCCAATTCGACAGGGAGGAGTCACATCCCCTTCGCCGTCTCCCGCAGCACGAATTTCTGGATCTTCCCCGTGCTGGTCTTCGGCACCTCGCCGAACACCACGTGGCGGGGGACCTTGTAGGCAGCGAGATGGGCGCGGCAGTGGGTGATGATGTCCTCGGCCGTCGGCGCGGGCACTCCGGGCCTAAGCTCGATGAACGCAACCGGTGTCTCGCCCCACTTGTCGTCGGCCTTGCCGACCACGGCGCAGGCGGCCACCGCGGGATGCTTGTAAAGCGCGTCCTCCACCTCGATCGATGAGATGTTCTCGCCCCCCGAGATGATGATGTCCTTGGAGCGGTCCTTGAGCTGGATGTAGCCGTCCGGGTGCAGCACGCCGAGATCGCCGGAGTGGAACCAGCCGCCGGCGAAGGCTTCCTCGGTGGCCGCCTTGTTCTTGAGGTAGCCCTTCATGACGATGTTGCCGCGGAACATGACCTCGCCCAGCGTCTCGCCGTCGGCCGGCACCTCTGTCATGGTGGTGGGGTCCATGACGGTGAGCGCTTCCAGCGCGGGATAGCGCACGCCCTGGCGCGATTTGAGCTGCGCCTGGCGCGCGGGATCGAGGCTGCTCCAATCGTCGTGCCACTCGTTGACGACGGCGGGGCCGTAGGATTCGGTGAGGCCGTAGACGTGCGTGACGTTAAAGCCGGCCCTGGCCATGGCGGCGAGCACGGCTTCGGGCGGCGGTGCGGCAGCGGTGACGAACTCGATCCTGTTCGGCAGCGGCCGCTTCTCGGCCTCGGTGGCGTTAAGCAGCGTCGACATCACGATCGGCGCGCCGCACAGGTGTGTGACCTTGTGCTCGGCAATGGCGTCGAACATGGCCTTGGCGCGCACCCACCTCAGGCACACGTGCGTGCCCATCACGGCGGAGATGGTCCAGGGGAAGCACCAGCCGTTGCAGTGGAACATCGGCAGCGTCCACAGATACACGGGATGCTTGCCGAGGCTGGCGGTGAGCGCGTTGGCGTAGCACATCAGCGCCGCGCTGCGATGGCTGTAGACGACGCCCTTGGGATTACCGGTGGTGCCCGACGTGTAGTTGAGTGTGAGGGACTCCCACTCGTCCGGCGGCATGCGCCAGTTGAAGGCGGGGTCGCCGCCGGCGAGGAAGGCCTCGTAGCCGTTGTCCGAGATGGGTGCGTTCGCCTGCGGGAACGCCTGGTCGTCGACGTCGATCAGGTACGGCTTCACCTTGGCAAGCTTCAGCGCCTCGCGCATCACCGGCGTGAACTCGCGGTCGCAGATGACGATCTTGCTGTCGGCGTGGTCGAGCTGGAAGGCGATGATGGCCGCGTCCAGCCGCGTGTTGAGCGAATGCAGCACCGCGCCGAGCATCGGCACGCCGTAGTGCGCCTCCAGCATGGCCGGGATGTTGGGCAGCATCGCTGAGACCGTGTCGCCGACGCCGATGCCGCGTGCGGCGAGCGCGGACGCCAGCCGGCGGGCGCGCGCGTAGAACTCCGCATAGGTCGTGCGCTGCTTGCCGTGGATGATGGCCACGTGCTCCGGGAACACGGACGCGGCGCGCTCCAGGAAATTGAGCGGCGTCAGCGGCTGGTAGTTGGCCGCGTTGCGGTCGAGGTTCTCGCTGTAGGGATTGGACATGGGAAGCGTGCCGAACATTGCCAGGATCGTCGCACGCTTACGCCAGGGGCCGGTGCGGGGCAAGCGGGCTGCTCTTCCCTTCTCCCTCTCCCCGCTCGCGGGGAGAGAGCCGGGGTGAGGGGCGGCCACACATTCCGCGTCGTTCCTAGCCGCCGCTCACCCTAACCCTCTCCCTCTCCCCATGAAGTATGGGGAGAGGGGATGAGTGCTGCTTGTCATCCCGGAACTTCGCGCAGCGAAGTATCCGGGACCCAGGGGCTACAGGCACGGTCGAGGTCCGTTGCTCCTGGGTCCCGGCTCGTCGCTTCGCTCCGGCCGGGATGACAAGGAAGGGTGGAAGGAGCGGGTCTTCGCTCAGCGGTACAAGCCGAGCATGGCGATCCAGGTTGCCGGCGTTAGGAGCGGCGCCGTCCTGCAAGGGTGCGCGGGAGGAGAAGGAGCGTGCGTCACGGCAGCTGGTTGCTTACCTCGATGAGATTGCCATCCGGGTCCCTGAAATAGACGGACAGGAGCTTGCCCGCAGCCCCGTCGCGCTCGCCGGGGCCGTCGATGATCTCGATCCCTGCGCCCCGCAGATGCAGGATGACGGCATCGAGCGGGGTGTCCGTGAGCAGGCAGAAATTGCCGCTGCCTGGCACGGTGCCGCGGGCGATGGGTGGCGGCGCGGCGGCGTCCTGCAAATTGATCTTATGAGTGCCGAAATGCAGCGACCATTTGCCGGGCTGGCCTTCGCGGGGCTCCATGTTCAGCGCGCGTTCGTAAAAACGGCAGGTCGCCGCGACATCCTTCACGCACAGCACGATGTGGTCCAGGGCGCGCACTCTCATCTTTGCACCCTGGCCTGCTCCCGGCTGTTGCGCGAGCGGCGAGCGGGGAGAGGGCCTGTTTGAAAGGGAGCAGCATTTGTCATACCGGAACTTCGCGCAGCGAAGGGACCCAGGGGCCATAAGCACGGTCGCGGTCCGTTGCTCCTTCGCCGGCCGGGATGACAACAACGGCCCGGCATGACAATCCGGGCATCACCATCTAGGTTGCCCGCGGTCGAGGCGGCGCGGTCCGGCGAGGACGCGCGACAGGAGAACGAGAATGCTGCTTGCAGGCAAAGTCGCCATCGTCACCGGCGCGGGACAGGGCATCGGGCAGGCGTGCGCGCTGCGGGTTGCCAAGGAGGGCGCCAAGGTCGCCGTTTGCGACGTCAACGACAAGGCGGGCGAGCGGGTGGTGAAGGCCATCGAAAGCAAGGGCGGCGCCGCCGCCTTCGTGCACTGCGACGTCTCCAAGCCCGCCGAGGTGGCGGCCGCGCTCGATGCGGCGCTGAAGGCCTTCAAGCGCGTCGACGTGCTGGTGAACAACGCGGGCGTGGTGGATGACGCGCCGTTTCTTGACTTGCCGCTGGAAGAACTCGACCGCGTGCTTGGCATCAACCTGCGCGGCTCGTTCCTGATGGCGCAGGCCGTCGCGCGCCAGATGGTGAGCCAGAGCAAGGGCCGCACGGGCAAGCCGGCCGGCGCCATCGTCAACATGAGTTCCGTCAACGAGCGCTTCGGCCTGCCCGACCACGTTGCCTACTCGATGTCGAAGGGCGGCGTCAGCCAGCTCACCAAGGCCATGGCGGTGTCGCTGGCGCCCTATGGCATCCGCGTCAACGCCGTCGGCCCCGGCACCATCGACACGCCGCTGTTGAAAGACGTCGTCAAGGACAAGGCGTTCCGCGCCAAGGTGCTGTCGCGCACGCCGCTCGGCCGTTTCGGCAAGCCCGACGAGATTGCCGCCATCGTGGCGTGGCTGGCGAGCGAGGAGGCGAGCTACGTGACGGGCACCACCGTGTTCGCCGACGGCGGCCGCCTGCCGCTCAACTACGTGATGCCGGTGCAGGACGCGGACTGAGTGTGACGAGGGAGTAAAGCGCATGCCGCAGATGGGGCTGAAGGACAAGGTGGCGATCGTCACGGGAGCGGGATCGCGCGCCGAAGGCATCGGCAACGGACGCGCCGCTGCCATTCTGCTGGCGCGCGAGGGCGCGCGCGTCGCACTGCTGGATGCCACCCGGGAATGGGCCGAGGCGACCAAGGCCATGATCGACGCCGAGGGCGGCACATCGTTGGTCGTCGCCGCCGACGTGGCCGATGCGGCGTCCTGCAGGGCCTCGGTGCAGGCCGCCAGCGACGCCTGGGGCAGGGTCGACATACTCGTCAACAACGTCGGCATCGGCGGGCCGAAAGGCAGCGCCGTGGATGTCGATCCCGAGGCCTGGGACGCAGCCATGCGCGTCAACGTCACCTCCATGATGCTGATGTCGAAGTATGCCATCCCCGAGATGCGCAGGCTGGGCGGCGGCGCCATCATCAACATCGCCTCCATCGACGGCTTGCGCGGCGGCAACCAGAACCTGCTCTACTGCTCGTCCAAGGGCGCGGTGGTGAACATGACGCGCGCCATGGCTGCCCAACATGGCCGCGAGGGCATCCGCGTCAATTGCATCGCGCCCGGCTATGTCTATACGCCCATGGTTTCCGCAGGAGGCATGGAGCCGGAGCTGCGCGACGTCCGCCGCAAGAACAACCTGCTGCAGGTGGAGGGCACGGGCTGGGACGTGGGTAACGGCGTGGTGTTCCTTGCCTCTGACCTATCGCGCTGGGTGACGGGTATCGTGTTGTCGATCGACGGCGGCTCGATGGCCGGCACGCTGGGCACGACCACGCCGATGAACGCGTTCCGATAGGTTCCGATGGCAAAGCACCGCATCTACACAACCAGTTTCGCCAGCGTCTATCCGCACTACGTGGCGAAAGCGGAGAGGAAGGGGCGCACCAAAGCCGAGGTCGACGAGATCATCTCCTGGCTGACGGGCTATCGCCAGAAGGAGTTGGCAACTCAGATCAGGAAAGGAACGGACTTCGAGACATTCTTCGCCAAGGCGCCCAGGATCAATCCTGACAGAGCGCTCATCAAAGGCGTCGTCTGCGGTGTTCGCGTGGAGGAGGTCCAGGAACCGACCATGCGGGAAATTCGCTACCTGGATAAGCTGGTCGACGAGCTGGCGCGCGGAAAACCGATGGACAAGATCCTGCGCAAGGCGTGAGCCGCGGGCGGCCGCTCGATTGCTTGATGCTGAGCCTGCTTGGCGGTGCGGCAACTGCGGGGCCGGTCTGTATCCGCGGCTGGATTCCCGCTTTCGCGAATGGCAACCATTCCAACAGCCCGTCATTCCCGCCAAGCGCAGCGCGAGCTGGAATACAGCGGCGCGCGCCGGCGCCCGCTGAGGGATGGATCCTCGGGCCAAGCCCGAGGATGACGGTGCGCGGGGCAAGGTTCAGCGCTCAATCGCGCGCAGGTCGTAGCCGAGGCGCGGGAAGTGCACGGCCACGTCGCCCACCTGCGGGTCGCGGCGCCGGATCGCGATCTCGTGGCGATCGATGAAGGCGAGCTGGCCCTCGATCGCGTCGCGGCCGTAGTCGTCGGCGCGGATGCGCACGCCGGCGCCGAGCGGCGGGTCCTCATCGAAGGGCGCGGACGGCCGCGGCGGCGCGGGCGCAGACTCGCGCGCGACGCGCAACGCCTCCTCAGGTGACATCGGTTGGACTTGGCCGTGACCGAAGGCGCGCATGCGGTCCATCCAGCGGGCGATGTGCGGATGGGGCGCCAGCTCGTGCTGCAAACGGTCGGTGCGGCCGCCGATGAACCACAGCGCATGATAGACGGCGAAATCGGCAATCGTGACGTCCGGTCCGGTGATCCAGGTGCGCCCGTCTGCCAGCATCTCCTGGACCATGGCGATCTGCACGCGCACGGCCGGCGCATTGCGCTTCGCCGCACGCGCCACGGTGGCGGCATCGGGCACCGGCAGGCCGCGCATCAACGAGCGGTCGGCCTGCAGGTCGCTAGGCAGCACGTCGGCGTTGGTGCCCGACACGTACAGCGAGATCGGGCGGAACAGTTGCTGCTCGGCCCAATAAGCAATCGCAGCTGCCTGTGAGCGCGTGCTTTCCGGAAACAGCGCCGGCTGCGGGTGGCGCCGCTCCAGCTCGGCCAGGATCAGGCGCGTGTCGCAGTAGATGTCGGCGCCGATCTGCAGCACCGGCGTGCGGCGATAGCCACCCGTGAGCGGCGTCAGGTTCGGCTTGGGCGCCACCGGCGGCACCGTCACCCAGCGCCACGCCAAACCCTTGTAGCCAAGCGCCAGCCGCACCTTCTCCGAGTAGTTGGAGAAATCATAGTTGTGCAGGATCAGCTCATGTGACACGGCCTAAACCCGCCCGTCCACGACCACGTCCAGCAGTTTCGGCCCCGGGGAGTGGAAGGCGCGCTTGAGCGCGTCGGGCAGCGCATCGGGCTCGGTGATTTTTTCGGCGGGCATGCCGAGCGATCTGGCGAGCGCGGTGAAGTCGATGGCGGGGTCCTCGAAGTCCATGCCGACGAAGTGGCTGCTGCCGTGGAAGGCTTTCAGCCGCTGCTTGATGATGCGGTAGCCGCCGTTGTTGGCGATCACGTAGGTGATGGGCAGCTTGGCGTTGGCGGCGGTCCACAGCGACTGGATCGAGTACATGGCGCTGCCGTCGCCGGAGAAGCACACCACCGGGCGCGGTGCCTGCGCCATGGCGGCGCCGACGGCGGCCGGCAGGCCCCAGCCGATGCCGCCGGCGGCGAGTGCGTGGAAGCTGAAGCGGTCGCGGTAGGGCACGAAGTCGAAGATATAGCGGCCGGACGTGAGCGACTCGTTCACCATCACCGCGTCGCGCGGCATGGCGTCCGCGATCTGCAGCGACAGCCAGTCCGGATCGATGGGTTTTTTGCCGCGGTTCTCGCCGACGCGGGCGGCGAGCTTGGCGCGACGCGCGGTCCAGTTGTCGGCGGCGAGTGCGGCGAGCCCCGCCTTGGCCTTGTTCGCGAGCGCGCTACCGCCGTGTTTCTTCAAGACAGGCGTGAGTGCCATCAGCGTCTCGTTGACGTCGGCACGCACGGCCATCTCGGCGGCGAAGTTCTTGCCCATGTCCCAGTCGACGAGGCCGATGTGCAGGATCGGCATGCCGGCCGGCATGGCATCGACCTCGCTCCACACAGACATGCGCACCGGATCGGCGCCGAGCACGATGACGAGATCGTGCTTGGCGAGCAGGTCGCGCACCTGCTTCTGGTCGCGCGAGAGGCTGCCGATGTAGCAGGCGTGCTCGGACAGGAAGTGTGAGCCATAGGGCACGCTCTGCTGGTAGACGGGCGCGCCCAGCGTCTCGGCAAAGGTGGCGGCCGCCTGCAGCGCGTCGCTCTTCACGATCTCGTCGCCGGCAATGATGACGGGCCGCTCCGCCTGCAGCATGCGCTTGGCCAGCTTGTCGAGGATGTCGTCGCTCGGCCGCGCGCGCGTCTCCACGCGCGTGGAAGTGCCGAGGTCGATGCCGGCTTCCGCGTTCAGGATGTCGCCCGGCAGAGAAATAAAGACAGGTCCCGTCGGCGGCGTCATCGCCACCTTGGCGGCGCGGCGCACGATGCGCGGCAGGTCCTCGAGCCGGGTCACCTCCACGGCCCACTTCACCAGCGGCTCGGCCATCGGCACCAGGGGATTGTAGAGCAGCGGCTCGGTGAGGCCGTGGCCCTGCTCCTGCTGGCCGGCGGTGAGGATCATCGGCGTGCCGGTGAACTTGGCATTGAACAGCGAGCCCATGGCGTTGCCGAGGCCCGGCGCCACGTGCACGTTGCAGGCCACCAGTTTGCCGCTGGCGCGCGAGAAGCCGTCGGCCATGGCGACCACCAGCGACTCCTGCAGGCCGAGCACGTAGGTGAGGTCCGGATGCTCGGCCAGCGCATGCATGATCGGCAGCTCGGTGGTGCCGGGATTGCCGAACAGGTGGGTGATGCCCTCGTCCTTGAGCAGCGCGAGGAAGGCAGAACGGCCGGTGATGCGGTTCATTAGAATTTCCGGATGAGGCTCAGGCAGGATGGCCATGATGCCAGACATTCGCCGGCCTCGCAGCCACGCATCGCGCCGGGCTGGCGTGCATATGGGCCACGCGCGGCGCGTTCCCTGTTTGCCCGCTTGTTCCGCATAGACCGCAAGCCCGCGCGGCGGCATGATGCGGCCGCCAGCGCCGGGACAGGCGTGGCCAGGGAGGTTGACCATGCACGCGCTCAGAAGCTTTGCCATTGCCGTCGCCGCGATCCTCGCCGCCACAGCCGCCTCGGCGCAGGAGGCGGCAAAGTATCCGGACAAGATGGTGCGTATCGTCGTGCCGTTCTCGGCCGGAAGCATGACCGACCTGCTCGCGCGCGTGGTCGCGGAGCGGCTGCAGGCGCGCTGGGGCAAGGAAGTGGTGGTGGAGAACCGGCCGGGGCTCGCCGGCACGTCCAGCGTCGCCAAGGGCGTTGCCGCGGACGGCTATACGCTGATGCTCACCTCCAACGGCCACACGGTCATCGGCCATCTCAACAAGAACCTGGCGTTCGATCCCGTGAAGGACTTCGTCGGCATCGCGCAGGTCGCAACCACGCCGCTGATCCTGGTGGTGCCGCCCGATTCGCCGGTCAAGAGCGTCAAGGAGCTGATTGACCTGGCGCGCGCCAAGCCTGGCGACCTCAACTACAGCTCGGCGGGGCTCGGCAGCACGACCGGCATCGCCGGCGCATTGTTCAAGCAGGTGGCCAAGGTCGACATCGTGCACGTGCCCTTCAAGGGCCTGCCCGAGACGCATACGGCCATCATCCGCGGCGACGTGGCGATGGGCTTCTCGTTCTTCTCGGCGGCGGGCGATCTCATCCTGAGCGGCAAGGTCAAGCCGCTCGCCGTCACCGGCCCGGCGCGCCTGAAGGTGCTTCCCGATGTTCCGACCTTTGCGGAAGCCGGCCTGCCCGAGTTCCAGTACGATTCATGGTTCGGCATCCTGGCGCCGGCGGGCGTGCCGGAGGCGATCGTTGCCAGAGCGAGCAGCGAGATTTCGGCGGTCGTGCAGCTGCCCGAGGTCAAGGCGCGGTTCGAGCCGCAAGGCGCGATCATGGTCAGCACCACGCTGGACCGCTTCAACCAGATCATCAAGGACGACACGGCGCGCTATGCGACGCTGTTCAAGGCAACGAACTAGGCGGAGCGTCCTCTATGCGCGTGGTGGCGTTGGAAGAGCATTTCACCGTGCCGGCGCTGGTGCGGCGGATCGATCCGGACGCCATCGCCCGACGCGGCTTCCGGCCCCGCACGCCGGCGCCCGGCCGCCCGAACTTCGCCGAGATCCTGCCGGAGATCGGCGAGCGTCGCCTCGCATCGATGGACGCGGCGGGGATCAGCGTGGAGGTGCTCTCCAACACGGGCCCCGGGCCCGACCTCGTGCCGGGTCCGGACGGCGTCGCCATTGCGCGCGAGATGAACGACCATCTCGCCGCGGCCATCGCCAAGCATCCGGATCGCTTCGCGGGCTTTGCGGTTCTGCCCCTGCAAAGCCCGGAGGCGTGCGCAGCCGAGCTGGTGCGCGCGGTACGGAAGCTCGGCTTCGCCGGCGCGCTCATCAACGGGACGACGGAAGGCCGCTTCCTGGACGATCCGGCCTACGACAGCCTGCTCGCGGCCGCCGTGGACCTCGACGTGCCGATCTACGTACACCCGCATCTGGCTCCGGCGGCCGTGCGCAACGCGTACTACGCGGGCCTGGCGCCCTCCGCCGGTAGCGTGCTCGAGGCGGCCGGCTGGGGTTGGCACTCCGAGACCGCAATTCACATCCTGCGCCTCGTGCTGTCGGGAACACTGGACCGGCATCCCCGCCTCAAGCTCATCATCGGCCACATGGGCGAGATGCTGCCGATGATGCTCGACCGCATCGACCAGGTGTTCGCAAACGACATCGGCCATCTCCAGCGTTCCATCAGCCGCACGATTCTCGACCAGGTGTGGATCACCACCAGCGGCGTCTTCAACGAGCCGCCGTTCCTCGCTGCCCTTCTCACCTTCGGCATCGACCGCATCATGTTCTCGGTCGACTATCCCTACGCGCCGCACGCGCGCGGGCGCGCCTTCCTCGACCGCATCGCGCTGTCGCCGGCCGACATGGCGAAACTCACGCATGCCAATGCGGATGCCTTGCTCAAGCTCGGGCAGTCGGCATAGCAGGCCGCCTGAAGGGAGATTCGCATTGGACCAGTGGAACAAGTATGCGCCGACCGCCGCGCGCCGGCACGGCAAGCCCGGCCGCGACGCGCGCCCGCGCAGCGTGACCGTAGACATCCACTCCCACGTGGGTGTGCCGCGGGCGGCTGAGTTCGTCCGACCGCATCTTGCCGCCGATGCCAACCCGCTTGTGGCCTTCGCCGATGCCGCGACCAGGGCGCTGAACGAGAAGCAGGAGGCCGACATCAAAGCCGGTGCCGCTCTCGACAAGCGGCTCGCCGACCTCGATGCGATGGGACTGGACGTGCAGATCATCAAGCCGCCGCCGCCGCAGTGCTATTACGCCGTGCCGGTCGAGATCGCGGTCGAGGCCGCACGCATGGTCAACGACGGGGTTGCCGAGTTCGTCGCCCGCAGGCCCGATCGCCTCAAGGGCTTCGGCACCGTGCCGATGTCGGATGGCTACGAAGCGGCCAAGGAGCTGGAACGCTGCGTGGACGAGCTCGGCTTCAAGGGCGTGCAGGTGCTGACCAACGTCAACGGCCGCGAGCTTTCGGACCCCGCCTTCGCGCCGTTCTGGCAGAAGGCCGAGGAACTGGGCGTGCTGGTGGTGATCCACCCGAACGGCTTCACGCATGCCGAGCGCCTCACGCGCTTCTACTTCAACAACGTGATCGGCAACCCGCTGGAGACGACGATTGCGCTGCACTACCTGATCTTCGACGGCGTGCTGGAGCGCCACCCCAACCTCAAGATCCTGGCGGTACACGGCGGCGGCTATTTGGCGAGCTACGCCGGCCGCATCGACCATGCGTGGGGCGCGCGATCGGATTCGCATGGGCACCTGCCGCACCCGCCGACGACCTATCTGGAGCGCCTCTACTTCGACACGGTCGTCTTCACGCCGCATCAGCTGCAGGAGCTGGTGCGCCTCTACGGCGCCGACCGCATTCTCATGGGAACCGACTATCCCTTCGACATGGCGGACTACGATCCCGTCGGCCACGTCTGCGGCGCGGGCCTCGATGCCGCGACGACGGCCGCCATCTGCGGCGGCAACGCCAGGGCGCTGCTCAAGCTGGCTTGAGCAGCGCCACGCTCAGGTCAGGAACATGCCGCCGCTGACATGCAGCGTCTGGCCGGTGATGTAGCGGCCCTGCGGTCCCGCCAGGAAACGCACGGCGGCGGCGACCTCCTCAGGCTCGCCGAGGCGGCCGGCCAGCGTGCGGCTCACCTGGTGATGCTGCGGCATCGGCTTACTGGGATCGCGCGCGGTGGCGATCAGGCCCGGCGCGACGCAGTTCACCGTGACGTTGTACTCGGCCAGCTCGTGCGCCAGCGCGCGGGTAAGGCCGATCAGGCCGGCCTTGGCAGCAATCACATGCGCGCGGTTCTTGGCACCCACATGCGTGCCGACGCCGCCGAGGTTGACGATGGCGCCCGCGCCGCTCTGCTTGAGGTGGGGCAGGGCCGCCTTGGCGATCAGGAAGGCGCCGTCGAGCACGGTCGATTGCACGCTGCGCCAGTCGGCGAACGTCATGGTCTCGAAGCGCGTCTCGGGCCGGCCGGCGGCGTTGTTGACGATGATGTCGATGCTGCCAAAGGCCGAAGCGGCGGCGGCGACCATGTCATTGACGGCCGCCTCACTGCCGACATCGGCGAGGATAGCGCGTGCCTTGCCGCCTTTGGACTGGATCTCGGCGACGACGCCATCGAGCGCGGCGCGGTCGCTGCGGCCGTTGACGATCACCGAGGCGCCGGCCTCGGCCAGACTGAGCGCGATGGCGCGGCCGATGTTGCGCCCGGCCCCCGTGACGATGGCCGTGCGGCCGGCAAGCTCGCTCATGTGTGATGTCCCGCGGTCTCGATTTGAACGGCGGGGATTGAAACCGAGGCGTGCCTTATAGGCAAGCGCGCCGGGCGCAGAGCGCCTCCCCGGCAGGCGGACGGCTCACGGCGCAGTCTTGGTTGCCGGCCCGTACTCGCGGTCGAGCGCGTCGCAATGGCCGCAGACCGCGGGCGGCGCAGCTGTGGCGAAGATCTTGATGATATCCGCGATCTCGTCCCGCCGCGGCGATCTGGGGCGCGCGTTGATCAGCTCCACGATGGCCTGCGCGGCCTGTTCGGCGCCGCTGGCGGATGCGGGATGCGGGTGCGCTGCGGTCATGACGTCCTCCGCGCTGGTGTCGACGATGCGGTAATGGAGTTGAAATAGAAGTCGAGCATGGCGTTGAGGGAGGCAGGGCTCCGGCGCAAGCGGCTGCGCAGGGCCGCACCTTCCCAGCAATCCACCAGCAGGTTCGCCATCTGGCGCGGGTTGCTGTCGGGCGCGAGCGCGCCCTGTTCACGGGCCTCCTCCAGGCATACGGCAAGTCGCTTGGCGATGGTGGAGATGCACTCCTCGATCTTCTTGCGGAACACCTCGCTGACGCCGGACAACTCCTGGCCGAGGCCGCCGAGCAGGCAGCCCATGTAGCCCTCGCCCTTGTAGGACTGCTGCACCGCCTCGAAGAAGCCGCGCACGCGCGCGAGCGGAGGATGCTTTTTATCGGCGAGGGTCATGTCGAGAACCTGGTGCACTTGCGCCATGTAGGTGTCCACGACCTGCAGCGCGAAGTCCTCCTTGTCCTTGAAGTGGTGATAGAACGAGCCTTTCGGTGTGCCCGTCGCGTCGAGCGGCGCCTGGATGCCGAGGTCGTTGTAGCCGTGCTGCAAAAGCATGCCGAGACCAGCCTCGATCAGCCGTTGCTTGGTCGAATGCGTCATGTCGATACGGTCACTGCCGGCGCGCGGTTCACGCCCTGGTCTTCTCGATCATGTGACCGATAACCTCGCTGTGCTGATGCTGCGGGCTGAACATGACGATCTCGGCATCGGCGTCGACGCGCACGTTGTGGCCCGGCGGCCAGTAGAACAGGTCGTCGGTGCGCACCGTCTCCTGCTTGCCCGACGCGTCGGTGGTGGTGAGCTGCCCGCGCACCACGAAGCCCCAGTGCGGGCACTGGCACAGGTCGCCGTCGAGACCTTTGAACAGCGGCGTCGTATCCACGCCCGCCGCCAGCGTGAAGTACTCGCCGCTGATCTTGCCAAGCCCGCTCGCATCGCCGAAATCGAGGCGCTGGCGAATGGTGGCGCCGGGGATTTGCATCCTGACATCGACCTGGTCCTTGGCAACGCGCATGCTCGACCTCCCGAATTAGACCGATTGGTCTAGTGACCGTAGTTCTTCTCGAACCGGCTGTCAATCGTGCGGCGCAAATTGCGTGCGTGCCTACTATCCCGGACCGCGATCGGGGCGATATGCTCAGGCCGGCACAGGAGGCGACAGATGACCGAGCCGGCGATCCGCTTCAACGACGGGGCCGCCTATGAGCAGATGATGGGCATCTGGAGCCGGTTCGCGGGCGAGGTGTTCCTCGACTGGGTGGCTCCCAAGCAGGGCTTGCGCTGGATCGACGTCGGTTGCGGCAACGGTGCCTTCACCGAGCTGATCGTGGATCGTTGCGCTCCGGCGGAGGTCATCGGGGTCGATCCATCCGAAGGGCAGCTCGCCTTCGCGCGCACGCGGCCGGCGGCGCGCGTGGCGACATTTCACCTGGGCGACGCGATGGCGTTGCCGTTTCCCGCCGGCAGGTTCGATGCCGCCGCGATGGCGCTGGTTCTAGTGTTCGTTCCCGATCCCGCGACGAGTGTAGCGGAGCTGATGCGGGTGGTTGCACCGGGCGGGCTGGTCGCGACCTACATGTGGGACATCGATGGCGGCGGATTTCCGCTGGAGCCGCTGCTCGCCGAAATGCGTGCCATGGGCATCACGCCTCCCCTGCCGCCACGCACCGGCGCGGCGCGCATCGATGTCATGACGGAGCTTTGGTCGGGTGCAGGCGCCGTCGCGGTGCAGGCACGCCAGATCGCTGTCACGCGCACGTTTACGAGCTACGAGGAGTTCTGGTCGACCGGGCTGAAAAGCTCCACGATTGGGGCGGCTATACGGGGCATGTCGCCTGGCGACATCGCCAAACTGAAGGACAGGGTGCGCGGCCGCGTTCAGGCGAACGACGGCCCCCTCACGCTTAGTGCCAATGCCAACGCGGTCAAGGGCGTGAGGCCGGGCTAGCGGCGCGAAGGCTCGAATGCGGGATGCGAGCTCAGCTGAAGCCCGCAAAGGCCGAAAGCAAACTGGATCCCCGCCTGTGCGGGTGCGGGCCGGTTCGTAGGCGCGGCGCTCAGGCGAACTTGTCGTAGCGGATGAAGGCGCGCGGGATCTTGGCCTCGTGCGTGAGATGCTTGAGCGCGATGTCGACCATAATCGGCGGGCCGGCGACGAAGGCGACCGTGTTGTCGGTGCGGCCGGCCATGGCCCGGGCGGCGACGTCGGTCACCATGCCGGCGGCGAGGCGGACGGCGGGGAACGCGGGATGCGCGGGTGTCTCGGCCGGCGCGTGCGACAGCGCCAGCGTCACCGCGAGGTTGGCACCGGCAGCCGCGGCGAACTCCGCGAACTCGCGCATGTAGAAGGCGTCGGCGAGCGTGCGCACGCCGAAGAACACGTGCGCCGTGCGTTCTCTGAAGGCTCCGTCGCGGATGGCATGGGCGATGATGGCCAGCATGCCGGCAATGCCCGAGCCGCCGGCGATGCATAGGATGTTCTTGCCCTCGGCGGGATCGTAGGTGGCGCGGCCAAGCGGGCCGAACACGTTGAGCTCGCGGCCGCTGACGTCGCTGCCGAACAGCCAGTCGGAGAACTTGCCGCCCGGCATCTGCTTGATGACGAGCTTCAGCGCGGAAGTGGCGCGCTCGAAGTTCACCATCGAGTAGGCGCGGCCGCCGGCGATGCCGGGCGCCTCTATCACCACGAACTGTCCGGCGTCGAAGGTCATCGGCTCGGACAGCATCAGGTCGAAGTCGATCACGTCGTGCACGAGGCGGCGCAGGTTGGCGATGCGCGCGGTGCGATGCGCGGGCAGCGTCTCAGGCTTGGCGTGCGGGGCGATCTTGGCAGGGATGCGCAGGGTGCAGTCGGCGGTGGGGCGCGCCTGGCACATCAGGATATCGCCCTTCTCGCGCTTCAGCTTGGCGTAGCCGGGCGCCGCCTCCCACTCGACCAGCACGGAGCCGGCCGTCACGCGGCCGCGGCAGGTGCCGCAGGTGCCGGTGGCGCACTCGTAGGGCAGCGACAGGCCCTGCACGAGGCCGGAATAGAGCATGCGCTCGTTTGGCTCGCAGGCGAACTCGAAGCTGCCGGCGTTGGAATCGATGGTGATTTTCATGGCGCGACGGTAGGCGGGCGGGCGCGGCGTGGCAATCGTGGTTTGGAGCGGAGACCTCTCGCTTTGTCACCCCGGCCGAGCGTAGCGAGAGCCGGGCCCAGGGGTTGCAAGCTGGGCGCGTGGAGTTCGTGGCCCCTGGGTCCCGGATACGCGCTTCGCGCGTTCCGGGATGACAACCTTGGCGGATGGCGAGACCTTATCCCCGCGTACCGGGGCCGTGCGATGATATGGCCGCCTCGGATCAGGGGCGGTGCCGAAGCGCTCGGCATTGTTCCGACAAAGTCCGGGGGTCGCAGTCCGTCAGTCCTATCGGGCCGGCCGCCAGACCAGCGGAGCGCCAGTGACAGGGGCCCGGAGGCGGCACTGACCCCGGGCGTTCGCCGCCCCTATTACATCAGGTCATCGGGCTGCAGAGCGCCCGGGTTACCTGCCGCAATGCCGATACCCTCGAGGCGAAATGCGCCTGCGGGGCAATCGCTGTTGGTTGAGGCATCGCGGGGTGACAGGCCGGGCTGCATCGCCTACATCAAGTAGAGTACCCCGGCACTGTGAGCGCCATGTCCACGCTTCTCATCACGCATCCGGTCTTCGTCCAGCACGACACGGGTGAGGGCCATCCGGAACGGCCGGACCGCATGCGGGCGGTGGACAAGGCGCTGTCGCACGAGATCTTCGCCGGCCTCAAGCGCGAGGAGGCCCCTCTGCGCGAGGACGTGGAAGCGCAGATCGCGCTGGCGCACCCCGCGGCCTACATCGACTGGGTGAAAAGCATGCGGCCGTCGCCCAGCGAGGAGCCGGCGCGGCTCGATCCCGACACGGCGCTGTCCGCCACCTCGTGGGAGCCGGCGCTGCGGGCGGTGGGCGCGGGGCTGATGGCGGTGGACCGCGTATTCGACACCAAGTCCGGCATCAAGAACGCGTTCGCGCAGGTGCGCCCGTGCGGCCATCATGCCGAGCGCGAGCGGGCGATGGGCTTTTGCATCTTCAGCAACATCGCCATCGCCGGGCTCTATGCGCGCAAGGCCTACGGCGCGGAACGCATCGCCGTGGTCGACTTCGACGTGCATCACGGCAACGGCACGCAGGACATTTTCTGGAACGACAAGAATCTCTACTTCGCCTCCACGCATCAGATGCCGCTCTATCCCGGCACCGGCGCGCTGCGCGAGACGGGGGTCGGCAACATCTGGAATGCGCCGCTGCGGCCCGGCGACGGCGGCGACCCGTTCAAGGAAGCGTTTGAGTCGCGTATCCTGCCGTCGCTGCGCAATTTCGCGCCGGACCTGGTGCTGATCTCGGCGGGCTTCGACGCGCACAAGGACGATCCATTGGCGAATCTACAACTCACCGAGCCCGATTTCGGCTGGGCCACCGCCAAGCTGGCCGAGGTTGCGGACAAGCACGCCAACGGGCGGCTGGTCTCGATGCTGGAAGGAGGCTACAACCTCGCGGCACTGGCGCGGTCGGCGGCCCTGCACGTCAAGGTTCTGATGGACGCCGGCCATTGAGCGCCTAACCCTGGTCAACAGCGCATGGACACCGGAATGGCGAAGCCCGCCGTGAACCTCACCGACATCAAGGGCATGAGCTTCGAGAGAGCTTTGAAGGAGCTGGAGTCGATCGTGACCCGGCTCGAGCGCGGCGATGTCGAGCTGGAAGAGAGCATCGCCATCTACGAGCGCGGCGAAGCGTTAAAGGACCATTGCGACCGGCTCCTCAAGCAGGCGGAAGCCAAGGTCGAGAAGCTGATCGTCGGCCCCGGCGGCGAGGTGAGCGGTACCCAGCCGTTCCGGCCCCAGGACTGAGGCACAGTAACGCGGCAGGCACATCGTCCTCATTCAAACCAAGCCGACCGACTATAGTCCTATAGCTGGACCGACCCCTGCGACCGACCATGCGGGGGTTGGAAATGACTGAGCTTGCAACGATGTATTGCTCATGACCCAGGCCTCGAAAACGCCATTGCTGGACACGGTCAAGACGCCGGAAGACCTGCGGCGGCTGCCCGAGTCCGATCTCGCGCAGCTCGCCGAGGAGCTCAGGCGCGAGACCATCGATGCCGTGTCGGTGACCGGCGGGCACCTGGGCGCCGGGCTCGGCGTGGTCGAGCTGACGGTGGCGCTGCATCATGTGTTCGACACCCCCCGCGATCGGCTGATCTGGGACGTCGGGCATCAGGCCTACCCACACAAGATCCTCACCGGCCGCCGCGACCGCATCCGCACGCTCAGGCAGGGCGGCGGCCTTTCCGGCTTCACCAAGCGCTCCGAGAGCGAGTACGACCCGTTCGGCGCGGCGCATTCCTCCACCTCGATCTCGGCCGGCCTCGGCATGGCGGTGGCGCGCGACTTGAGCGGCGACTCCAACAACGTCGTGTGCGTAATCGGCGACGGCGCCATGAGCGCGGGCATGGCCTACGAGGCCATGAACAATGCGGGCGCCCGCAACGAGCGCCTGATCGTCATCCTCAACGACAACGACATGTCGATTGCGCCGCCGGTGGGCGCGCTGTCGAATTATCTGGCGCGCATCAGCTCGAGCGGCACCTACCTGCAGATCCGCGAAGTCGCCAAGCAGCTCGCCAAGCGCCTGCCCAAGTTCTGGGAGGAGAAGGCGGCGCGGGCCGAGGAATACACGCGCACCTATTGGACGGGCGGCACCCTGTTCGAGGAGCTTGGCTTCTACTATGTGGGCCCGATCGACGGGCACAACTTGAGCGCCATGTTGCCGGTGCTGAAGAACGTCCGCGACGCCCGCCAGGGTCCCATCCTGGTGCACGTCGTCACCCGGAAGGGCAAGGGCTACGCGCCGGCGGAGGCTTCCGACGACAAGTATCACGGCGTCAACCGCTTCAATGTGGTCACCGGCGCGCAGGTCGCGGCCAAGCCGAATGCGCCGAGCTACACCAAGGTATTCGCGCAGAGCCTGATCGAGGAAGCGCGCAAGGACAGCAAGATCGTCGCCGTCACCGCGGCCATGCCGTCCGGCACCGGGCTCGACCTGTTCGGCCGGGAGTTTCCCGAGCGCACCTTCGATGTCGGCATCGCCGAGCAGCACGGCGTGACGTTCGCGGCCGGGCTTGCGGCCGAGGGCTACAAGCCGTTCGCGGCCATCTATTCGACGTTCCTGCAGCGTGCCTACGACCAGGTCGTGCACGACGTCGCCATCCAGAAGCTGCCCGTACGCTTCGCGCTCGACCGCGCGGGCCTCGTCGGCGCCGACGGGCCGACGCACGCGGGCGCCTTCGACCTTGCCTATCTCGGCTGCCTGCCGGGCTTCGTGCTGATGGCGGCGGCGGATGAGGCGGAGCTCAAGCACATGGTGGCGACGGCAGTCGCCATCGACGATGGGCCGTCGGCGGTGCGCTATCCGCGCGGCGAGGGCGTCGGCGTCGAGCTGCCGCGCGAGGGCAAGCCCCTCGAGATCGGCAAGGGCCGCATCGTGCGCGAAGGCACGACGGTGGCGTTGCTGTCGCTCGGCACGCGGCTCGCCGAGTGCCTGAAGGCTGCCGACCAGCTCGCGGGCCTCGGCCTGTCGACGACTGTGGCAGATGCGCGCTTTGCCAAGCCGCTCGACCACGATCTCGTGCGCCGGCTTGCGCGCGAGCATGAGGTGCTGGTGACGGTGGAGGAAGGCGCCATTGGCGGCTTCGGCAGTCAGGTGCTGCAGTACCTTGCCACCGAGGGCATCCTCGACCGCGGGCTCAAGGTGCGGCCCATGGTGCTGCCCGATACCTTCATCGAGCACGACAAGCCCGAGAAGATGTACGAGCTGGCGGGCCTCAATGCGCCGCAGATCGTGACGACGGTGATGAGCACGCTGGGGCGCGACCTCAAGGGGATCATCGGCGGCGAGCGCGCCTGACGCTGCAAGATATCCACAGGAATAAGTTAGATTTTACACGGAATATTTCGTGCGGTGGCTGGACGCCGCGCGTCAGCCGGGCCTATGGGTGGATCGTCCCTAGACCAACTTTTCCTATGCTGCCAAACCGAATCCCCCACAGGCAGCCGGAAAAAGCCCTGGCCCGACCGGCCAGGGCTTCTTTGTTGCCGGTACCGCGCAATCTCGCTCTGTTTGTCATCCCGGAACTCGCCGAAGGCGAGTATCCGGGACCCAGGGGCTGAGAGCGAGCGCCGACTCCGTGGGCCCCTGGGTCCCGGCTCTCGCTGCGCTCGGCCGGGATGACAAAGGCGGTCGAGCTCACTCCCACAAAACACGGATGTCATCCCGGGTCTTGTGTCCGGGATCCATCTTTCAGCCGGCTCCGGCGCCAGTTGAGGGCTGGATCCCGGCAACAAGTGCAGGGATGACAGACAGGCTTGCTCAGCGCCTTGTCTACATGGCGGCGCGCTTGAAGTTGGCGGCGGCCTTGTCCCAGTTCACGACGTTCCACCACGCATCGACGTAGTCGCCGCGGCGATACTGGTGCTTCAGGTAGTAGGCGTGCTCCCACACGTCGATGCCGATCACCGCGTTCGCGCCCTGATCCATGTGTGGCGTGTCCTGGTAGGGCGTGTTGAAGATGGCGAGCTTCTTGTCCTTGCCGACCGCGAGCCAGGCCCAGCCCGAGCCGAAGCGGCCGAGTGCTGCGGCCTTGAGCGCGGCCTTCATCTTGTCGAAGTCGCCGAAGACGCCGTCGATGGCATTCTTCAAATCGCCCGACGGTTGCTTGCCGCCGCCCGGCGTCATCATGTCCCAGAAGAACGTATGGTTCCAATGGCCGCCGAGATTGTTGCGCACCGGCGTACGCACGGCCTCGGGCACAGCGGTGAGGTTGGAGAGAATCTCCTCCGGTGGCTTGCTGGAGAGGTCGGCGTACTTGTCGACAAGTCCGTTCAGGTTGGTGATGAAGGCGTTGTGGTGGTTGCGGTGGTGAAAGTTCATGGTCGCCGTATCGATGTGCGGCTCCAGCGCCTCGTACGGATAGCCGAGCGGCGGCAGGGCGAACGGCTTGGCTTGCGCCAGCGCCGGCCGGACAAGGGGAACGGGTGCGGCGGCGGTCGCGACGGCGGCGCCGAGCAGCTTGAGCGTGTCTCTGCGGTTCACGGGGATCCTCCAAAATTGCTTTCTTCAGCGCTGCCTGAGCTGCGGACGCTCAGCGCGCGGCCGAGCCAGCGGCTGGTTAGGCCGCCGGCCGGCATGGGGAATACGTCGCAGCCCCGCCTATTGGATCCCCGGCAGCGCTTAGGCACATCATCACATGTCCGCGAGCGAATGCGGGCGGATGCCAGTCCCCGCGCGGCGCCCATGAGCTAAGGTGTTGGATATGACCGACGATCAGGTGCTGGACATCACCGCGCTCGGCGCCCAGGGCGATGGCATCGCCGTTGTCGGCGGGGCGCGCCTGTATGTGCCGTTTGCCCTGCCGGGCGAGCGGGTGCGCAGGCCGCAGGGAGAGGAGGGGCTGCCGGACATCGTGTCCGCGCCGAGCCCGGACAGGGTGGCGCCGGCCTGCCGCCACTTCGGCGTGTGCGGGGGATGCGCGGCCCAGCACATGAGCGATGCGCTCTATGCCGCCTGGAAGCGCGACCACGTGGTGGCGGCCTTCGCCCAGCGCGGGTTGGAGCCTGACATCGCGGCGCTGGTGCGCGTGGCGCCCGGCACCCGGCGCAGGGCGGTGTTGACGGCCAAGGCGCGCGGCGGCCGCGCGATGCTCGGCTTCCATCGCCAGCGCAGTCACGATCTCGTCGACGTGCAGGAATGCCCGGTGGTGCTGCCGGCGATCGCGGACAAGCTGCCGGCGCTGCGCGCGCTGTGCGCAGGCCTGCCGCAGGGCGAGGCACGGGTGACGGTGCTGGCGACGCGCGCCGGGCTCGATGTGGCTGTCGAGGGCGTGCGTGCGCCCGCCGGCGCGGCCATGGCGCGCCTCGTCGGTCAGGCGCTGGAGAGTGGGTTGGCGCGGCTGACGCTGGCCGGCGCGCCGCTCATGGAGCACGGAGCGCCAACGCTGCCGGTCGGCGGCGTCGAGACCGCTGTGCCGCCGGGTGTGTTCGTGCAGGCGGTGGAGGAGGCCGAGCGCGCGCTCGTGCAGCGCGTCGTCGATGCAACTGAAGGCGCACGGCGCGTGGCGGACCTTTTCTGCGGCGTCGGCACGTTCGCGTTGCCGCTCGCCGCGCGTGCGCGCGTGCTGGCGGTGGACAGCCATGCGCCTGCGGTCGCTGGGCTTACAGCGGCCGCGCAGCGCCGGCAGGGCCTGAAGCCGATCGAGACCAAGGTGCGCGATCTGTTCCGGGAGCCTTTGTCGAGCCTGGAGCTCAAGGGCTTCGATGCAGTGGTGTTCGATCCGCCGCGCGCCGGCGCCATGGCCCAGGCGCGCCAGCTCGCGCAGTCGTCGGTGCGGACGCTGGTGGCCGTATCGTGCGATGCCGGCACGCTCGCGCGCGATGTGCGTCTGCTGGTCGACGGCGGCTACGCCATCGAGAGCGTCACCCCCATCGACCAGTTTCTTTATGCGCCGCACGTGGAGATCGTCGCCGTGCTGCGCAGGGCGCGCTGAATGCGTTGCCGCTCAGGCAAACTCGGCGAGGTAGTATTTGCCGACGAAGTTGCCGCGTCCGAGCCGCCACTCGACCGGGCGCCCGTCGAGGTCGAAGATGACGCGGTCGAGCACCAGCACCGGCGCGTCCGGCGCAAGGTTGAGGCGTTGGGCGACATCGGCGGCAGCCGTGCCGACGTAGACGCGCTCCTCGCATTTGCCGAGCAGGACGCCGAACTCCTGTGCCAGCGCCACGATGCGCGGCGGCGTCTCCTTGCGCTCCGTGACGCCCGGGAAAAGCTGCGCCGGCAAGGCGATGTCCTCGACCAGGAACGCCTCGCCCTTGTAGGCGCGCACGCGCTGCACCCGGTGCACATGGTCCGAAGGCTTGAGGCGCAGGCGAAGGCACTCGGCCTCGTTGGCCTCGGTCTCCTCGCTAAGCACGAGCGAGATGTCGCCCGTGATGTGCTCGCCCTTGAGGCCCCAGATCTTGGTGTAGCGCGTGGAAAGGTCGGCCGAGGCCTGGTCGTTGACGTAGGTGCCGCGGCCCTGGCGCCGCGTCAGCAGCCGCTCGGCCTCGAGCAGATCGAGCGCCTTGCGCATGGTGCCCGAGCTGACGCCGAACTCGCGCGCCAGATCGCCCTCGTTGGGAATGACGGTGCTGGGTTTCCAGGCATGGCTGGCGATGCGTTCGGCCAGCACGTCGCGGACCTGCAGGTAGAGCGGCCGCGTGGCAAACCGCGTCGGCGAGGGTGTGTGCATGTTTTGCATAGGAGTCCTTCTTCGGTTGTGCGCTGTCTGCCGCCGGGGCGCAGCGCGTTACGGATGGCCTGGCCTCTGCGATCACCGTCGGTTGTCCGCGGTCCGCCTTGGAACAGGTGCCCACGGACTATACGTCGTCTGACGCACTGTAGGAATAAATCGCTTGTTTATGCACATTAATTTGCAGGCGATGTCCGGGCTTTAGCTGCGCCGGTTGTCAAAGGCGCCCGGTTGCCCGGGCCGCACGCCTGTGCGCATCTAGGCCCGGGACAGCGGAGGGAACGACATGGCCAACAGCATCGATCTCAAGGGACGCAAGGCCGTGGTGACGGGCGGGGCGCAGGGCTTCGGCAGGGCCATCACCGAGCGCTTCGTGGCCTCCGGCGCCAGCGTTGTCATCTGGGACCGCGACATCGCGCTGGCCGAGAAGACGGCGCAGCAGATCGGACGCGGCGTCAGCGTGATCGGCTGCGACGTGACCGATCCGCCGGCAGTGGCCGCGGCGCGCGATGCCACCGCCAAGGCGCTCGGCCGCATCGACATCCTGATCAACAACGCCGGCATCGCCGGCGCCAATGCCAAGGTGTGGGAGACCGACATCGAGGAATGGCGCCGCGTGATGCGCATCAACCTCGACGGCCCGTTCATCTGCTCGCATGCGGTCGTGCCGCTGATGATCGCGCAGAACTACGGCCGCATCGTCAACATCGCCTCCATCGCCGGCAAGGAAGGCAACCCGAACGCGGCGCATTACTCTGCCTCCAAGGCCGGCGTCATCGCCCTCACCAAGTCGCTCGGAAAGGAGCTGGCGGGCTACGACATCGCCGTCAACGCGGTGACGCCCGCGGCCGCCAAGACGGCGATCTTCGACCAGATGAAGCAGGAGCACATCGACTTCATGCTGTCGAAGATCCCGAGGAACCGCTTTGTGCTGGTTGAGGAACTCGCCTCGCTGGTGGCCTGGATCGCGTCGGCGGAGAACTCCTTCACCACCGGCGCCGTGTTCGACATCTCGGGCGGACGCGCCACCTACTGAGGTGCAAAGCGTCCGCATGGGCATCCGCGTGCCTGATGGATTGCTTCATCCTTTCTGATGGAATCCGGAGACGCTTTCTTTCCGCGCCGACCCGCACTAGCCTCCTGGATGCGGCAAGGCCCGCAGCTAAAAAAACACTGCGAAACACAATCGGGGAGGGAAGTTCATGGCTCGCATGGCGAGAGCCGCCGCGCTCGTCGCGGCACTGGTGCTGACGGCGCAAGTACCGGCGGTCGCGCAGACGTATCCGGATCGCACCATCAAGATCATCGTGCCGCAGCCGCCGGGCGGCGGGTTCGATACGGTTGGCCGCATCCTGGCGGAAAAGCTCACCCCGCTACTGGGCCAGACCGTGCTGGTCGAGAACCGCGTCGGGGCGGGCACGCGCGTCGGCACGGAGGCTGCCGCCAAGGCGGCGGCGGACGGCTATACGCTGCTGCTCGGCGCGCTCTCCAACATGGCGCTCAACGCCGGCCTCTACACCGACCTGCCCTACGATCCCATCAAGGACTTCACGCCGATCGGCATGGCGGTCACGTGGTCCTACACGCTGGTCGCGCGCAAGGATCTGCCGCAGAAGGACCTGAAGGAGCTGATCGCCTACGCGCGCGACAATCCGGAGAAGGTGACCTACGCCTCTGCCGGCAAGGGCTCCGGGCAACACCTCGCCATGGCGGCCACCGCACAGCTCGCCGGCGTGAAGCTGACGCACGTCGCCTATCGCGGCGCGCAGGCGGCCTACCAGGATGTGCTCGGCGAGCGCGTCGACCTGTTCTTCGACATCTCCTCGACCGCGCGCTCGCAGGTCGACGCCGGCACCGTGCGTGCGCTCGCCGTGTCCTCGAAGGAGCGGCAGAAGATGCACCCCGACGTGCCGAGTGTGATGGAAACCGGCGTGGCGCCGCTCGACATGGAAAGCTGGTTCGGGCTGTTCGCCCCCGCCGCCACGCCGGCGCCGGTGCTGGAACGGCTGCGTGTCGAATTTGCCAAGGTCGTGGCCATGCCCGAAGTTGCGGCGCTGTTCGACAAGACGGGTGGCCGCGTCATGAAGATGTCGGTGGCCGAAACCGACGCGCTGGTAAAAAGCGAGGTGGAGCGCTGGACCAAGCTCATCACGGAGGCGGGTCTGCGCGGCGGCGGCTAGCCTGCGCCTTTCTCATGCGCCAATGCTCGGCTAAACAGGGCCGGACATTGGCATTTGGTGCGTGAGGAAAAGCATGCGTGTGCGCGGCGGGATTGGGTTGCTGTTTCTGGGGCTGGCCGCCGCGGGCTGCGGCGAGGACACCACGGCAGCGCGGGACTGCACGCAGCCGCGCAATCCCAAGCACCAGATCGAGGCCTGCACGCGCGTCATCTCGGCCAACGCCAAGTCGGTCGAGGCCCTCAACAACCGCTGCCAAGCCTACAACCAGCTCGAGGACACCAACAAGGCGATCGCCGACTGCAACGCCGCGCTCAAGCTCGAGCCGCGCAACGCGTCCGCCTTCAACAACCGCGGCTGGTCCTACGAGATCCGCCGCGAGTACGATCTGGCGCTTAACGACTACACCAAGGCGATCGAGATCAACTCGCGCTTCGCGCTCGCCTACGCCAACCGTGGCGACGTCTATTTCAAGAAGGGCGACAAGCAGAAGGCGGCCACCGAGTACCGCCTGGCGCTCGAGATCGATCCGCAGAACGACGTCGCGCTGAACGGAATGAAGCGGCTAGGCTTGCGCTAGGTGTCATCCCGGCACTTGTTGCCGGGATCCAGCCCTCAACAGGTGCCTGAGCAAGCCGATAGATGGATCCGGGACAAGCCCGGGATGACAGGCGGGGCTGGTTTGGCGCTCACTCCTTCCACGGCATGCCGCCCGCGTAGGTGCGGTAGCTCACCGCGGCGAGAAACCCCGCATCGACCGGCAACAGCACGCCGGTGATCGAACGCGCCGCCTCCGAGCACAGGAAGGCGATGCCGTTGGCGATGTCGGCGGGCTCCGGCAGGCGGTCGAGCGCGTGCACGGCCATGATCTTGTTGAGGTCGCGCTGGCCGGACTGCACGCGCGCCCTGAGAGGAGGCGTCATCACGTAGGTGGGGCCGACACTGTTGACGCGGATGCCGTGGCGACCGAGCTCGACCGCGAGGATCTGCGTCAGCCGCTCAATGGCGGCCTTGCCCATGTTGTAGGCCGGGATCGGCAGCGGCAGGCGGCTGTTGATGGAGCCGAGCGTGACGATGGCGCCGGTCTTCATCGAGATCATCTGGCGCGCGAACGCCCGGCAGCAGTGCACGGTGCCTTTGTAGTTCACGGCCCACATGCGGTCGTGGGCCTCCATGTCCATGTCCATCACGCCCTCGGTGTTGGGAATGATCCCGGCCGAGGTGACGAGCACGTGTGCCGGCCCCATCTCTTTCTCGATGCGCGCGGCGGCCGCGTCGACGGAGGCTGCATCGGCGACATCGCAGGCATAGAAGCGCGTCCCGCCGCCGATTGCGGCGGCAACCTTCGCACCCGCGGCTTCATTCAGATCGGCAATCGCGACCGCAAACCCATCCGCCGCAAGACGTTTTGCCGTTGCCTCGCCGATCCCGCTGGCTCCACCCGTGATGACGGCGACGGCCTTTGTGGACATTGCATGTGCCTCCCGATACCTTCTGGCGTCCATCCTAGTTCAGGACGGGGGCGGCTGCGATCCCGGACGGCGACGCCGTCATGATCGCTCCAATATCTGATGCTAGAGCTGAGGCTCGCGTTTTCTTGACCTGGGCTGCGATCGCCCGCCCATTGATTGTGGAGCACACGGCCGTGCATCCAGACCGCCGCAGATTTCTCATCGGAGCCAGCGCACTGCCGCTCGCAGGCGCGCTCGCAATCCCGTCGGCAGTGGCGCAACAGCCCAACCTGGGCGTCGTGCCCGACTTTCCCGACATGCGCAACTTCCGCACCGGCGACCTGCTGTGGCCCAAGCGCAAGCGCTCCGGGCTGGTGGCACGTTCCGGCACGCCCATCGACAAGGAAGATCGCGAGGCGTGGGAGGAACTGCGCCGGCGCATGCGCGACAACCCGCAGGCAGCGGGCCTTTCGCCGGAGGTCGCGGACCGCCTGAACCAGATGTCCTACTCGGACTTCGAGCAGCAGTTCTTCTCGGTCGCACCGGCCGAGGTGCCCCGCCCCGCCATGGCGCCGCGGGGCGCAATCGCGCGTTTCTCCGTCGGGCACGTCGGCCTGATCGAGGTGCAGCCGAACGGCGGCGCCTACATCGTGGAGGCGACGCCGTTTGCGTCGAGCGGACGCGGCACCGGCGGCGTCGTGCGCGTGTCGTATGCGGATTGGCTCGCGGGCTACAGCAACATCCAGGTCTGGCACGGCCGATTCCGCGGCGTCGATGAGGCGGCCGGCGTTCGTCTCGTCGAGACGGCGAAAGCGCAGATCGGCAAGCCGTACGATCTTTTCAATTTCGATCTGAATGACGACAGCAGCTTCTACTGCTCCAAGCTCGTGTGGTTCTGCGCGTGGCGCGCGCTCAACGTTGCCGTCGACGACAATCCCGATACCAAGCGCGGCAACAATTTCCCGCCGTGGTTCTCGCCCAAGGCGCTGATCGGCGCGCCGCACATCGAATTGTTGCACAGCCCCGGCGAATATTGACGGCTTTGCGGCGCGCGCGAAATGCGCCGTGAACGGTGCAAATTGCCGGCAACCAATCCTCTGCCTCCGCGTTTATTGCCCAAGCCCCCGCAAGGGCGGCACAGTCAACAACGGAGGTACATACTCATGCTCAAGTCAGGAGCGAGCGTCGCTGTCATCGCCACAGTGCTCGGCCTGTCCGCAGCGCTGGCGCAGGGCACCCAGCAGCCGCCGGCCGCCACGCCGGCGCCGAAGGCCCCCGTGGCCGGTCAGCTGATGACGCAACCGGCCGATACCCTGCTGACGCGGGATATCGTCGGCCAGACGGTGTATCAGGCCGACGACACCAAGATCGGCAGCATCAGCGATCTGCTGCTGAGCAAGGACGCCAAGTCCGTGCAGGGCTTCGTGATCGGCGTCGGCGGCTTCCTCGGCATCGGCGAGCGCTCGGTCGCGCTGTCGATGGACAAGCTCAAGATCATGCCGGACGCCAACGGCAGGACCAAGCTGGTGATGGACATCAAGCGCGACGATCTCGCCAACGCCCCGGCGTTCAAGTCGCAGCGCGATATCGAGGCCGAGAAGAAGGCAGCGGAGCGCCCCGAGCCGCCCCGTCAGCCTGTCCAGCGCTAACACACTCGGATAGTCAGAACGGCGCGGCCAACCGGTCGCGCCGCTTCCTGTCAGAACTCCATGTCGAGTTCTTCCAGCTCCGTGGGCTCCTCCTTGGCCGCGGCGATCCACTCCAGCATCGCCGGCAGCTTCAGGATCGCGCGGGCGTACGCAGCGCACTCGCGATTGAGCGCCACGTCGTAGGTGTCGAAGCGCGTCACCACTGGCGCATACATCACGTCGGCCAGCGTGATCTGCGATCCGAAAAGATAGGGGCCGCCGTAGGTCGCGAGGCAGTTGCTCCAGATCGCGACCACGCGATCGATGTCGGCCTGCGCACCCGCCCACACCTTGTGGCCCTTGTACTTGGCCTTCAGGTTCATCGGCAGCGCGGAGCGCAGATTGTAGAAGCCCGAGTGCATCTCGCCGCAGATGGCGCGGCAATGCGCGCGTGCGCTGCGCTCCGACGGCAGCAGGGCCGCTTCCGGTTTGAGCTCGGCCAGATACTCCCCGATCGCGAGCGTATCCCAGATCCGTACGCCCTTGTGCGTGAGGCACGGCACCAGGAACGAGGGCGACAGCAGCAGCAACTCAGCCCGTGCCGACGGATCGTCCAGCGAGACGACCTCCTCCTCGAACTCCAGCCCTGCCAGCTTGCAGGCGAGCCACCCCCTCAGGCACCAGGACGAGTAGTTCTTGCTCGAGATCGTCAGAACCGCCGAGGCCATCGCGCGCTTGTCCACCGCTGGTGCGGAAGTTGCATCCCAAGCATTGGAACCGGCTCTTGCGGCCTCTCGCTTGGGCATTTCTGACGTCACACGCCTGCAACATCCATTCCAACTGGCACGCATGCTGTACCTTGGCTACCAGACCCACGCCGACATCATGGTGCCGGTCCGCTCCTGGGCGATGACGGGGCTCGACATCCTGGCGCCCTGGGCGGCGACGGAAAGCCTCAAGCACCTGCGCAACCTCACCGCGGCCTACGAGCTGATCGCCCGCACCGGGCTCACGCATGTGCGCCCGCCCTTCAAAATCCCCAGCGTCCGCATGGGAAACCGCGATGTGGCGGTGACGGAGGAACCCCTCGACGTCACACCGTTCGGCACCTTGCTACATTTCAAGAAGGACACCGAGGTCGCCCAGCCGCGCGTGCTGGTGGTGGCGCCGCTGTCCGGGCACTTCGCCACCCTTCTGCGCAGCCTGCTGCAGACCATGCTGCCGGAGCACGATGTCTGCATCACCGATTGGCACAATGCTCGCGACGTGAGCACGGCCGATGGGCGGTTCGGCTTCGACGACTACGTGGCGCACCTCGTCAAGTGGCTCGAGGTGATCGGCCCGGGCACGCATATCGTCGCCGTCTGCCAGCCCTGTGTTCAGTCGATGGCTGCCGCTGCGGCGATGGCGGCCGCCGGCAATCCCTCGCAGCCGCGCAGCATGACGCTGATGGCGGGCCCCATCGACACCCGCGTCAACCCGACCAAGGTCAACGAGCTGGCGATGGGCAAGCCCATTGAATGGTTCCGCAGCAACCTGATCGTGGAGGTACCGGCGCGCTACCCAGGCGGCGGGCGCAAGGTCTATCCCGGCTTCGTCCAGCTTGCGGCCTTCATGTCGATGAACATCGACCGCCATCGCAAGGCGCTGATGGACCTCTATGAGAATCTCGCCAACGGCGAGGACAAGAAGGCGCAGGCGGCGAAGGAGTTCTACGACGAGTACTTCGCCGTGCTCGACCTCACGGCCGAGTTCTACCTGGAAACGGTGGAGTGGATCTTCCAGGAGGCGCGGCTGGCCACCGGCAAGCTGACCTATCAGGATCGTCCGCTCGACATGAAGGCCATCCGCCGCACCGCGCTGCTGACCGTGGAGGGCGAGCGCGACGACATCTGCTCCATCGGCCAGACCGCCGCCGCGCACGATCTCTGCAGCGGTCTCAGGCCCTACATGAAGCGCCACCACATGCAGGCCGGTGCCGGCCACTACGGCGTGTTCAGCGGCCGGCGTTGGGAGCAGCAGGTCTACCCGATCGTGCGCAACATGATCCTGGCGAGCGAGTGAGCGCGCCCGCCAGGCCTCGAGCGCGCAACCGCGCCGTTACCGAACCGTGCTTGCCGGCGCGGCCTCGCTCGCGCGTTTACGGGTTGCGGCTGCGGCATCGCCGGCGGGCGGCGTTGCCTGTTCGGTCTTCACCAGCACGGATTGCTTCTCCGACTGCGGCGCGCGGCTGATGCGCGGTCCGCGCGGCAGGGACTTCACGACCGTCACGGTGGTGCCGACCTGCGTCATCTGCGACAGGTGCACGGCCGACGCATTCATCATGCGGAAGCAACCCGACGACTGGGCCCGCCCGATGGAACGGGCGTCGTTGGTGCCGTGGATGCGGTACAGCGTGTTGCCGAGGTACATGGCGACCGCTCCGAGCGGATTGCGCACGCCGCCGGTCATCTTCTCAGGCAAGCTCGGATCGCGCTCGCGCATCTCCTTGGGCGGATGCCAGTCGGGCCAGGCCTGCTTGCGGGTCACCTTCTCGGTCCCGGACCAGCCGAATCCCTCGCGGCCGACGCCGATCGAGTAGGCATAGGCGCGGTTGCCGGCGAGCACGTAGTAGAGGCGGCGGGCACCGGCATCGATCACGATCGAGTTGGGGGCATAGCCGTGGTTGAAATCGACGATCGGCGGGGCTTGCGCGCTGACGTAGGGCCGCCCGCCGCCGTCGCGCACCTTCTCGCCGAAGGGACGCCGTGCCTCCTTCTCGTCCTCGTTATCGGACCACCAACTGGACGGGGGCACGCCGGCACCACCGCCGCCGCTGCTGCGGCCGAAGGACTTGGCCGCCCATTCCGGATAGGTGTGGGATTGGGCAAAGACGGGAGTGGCAAGGCATAAGGTCAATAGGGTCAGGCTAACGCGACGCATGATCATGGGTTTGCTTCTCTCGGGTGATGATACGGGCAAATTCCCTCGTGAATCCCCGCAGTTAAGTGGCCGCACCGCAAGGCAGACTGAACCAGTGGCCGTAAACGTCCCGTAACCCAGGGGCAAGTCAAATGTTCCGTTACCGCGCCGCAAGCGCAGCCTTCAGCGTGGCGGCCTATTGACCCACGTGTCGCGCGATCCGAACCGCCCGCGCCCTGCTGCCTGTCGGCCGACCGGATTTCCCGGCGTAGAAATGGTTTGCACCGTAAACCGTGTGTCAGCCTACCCCTGAAGCTAACGAACAATTTGACAGCGTTGGAACCGCTCACCTACGCTCCCGGTGCGTGCGGGAAGCATGCCAAAGAATGAATACTGGGAGGACATGCATGAAACTCAAATATCTTTGGGTTGCGCTATGCGTTGCGGCGGTGGGCCTTTTCGCTGCCACGCAGTTTCCGGCGCAATCCCAATCGACCCAAAAGTTTGTTCTGAAGGGGCAGTCTTCGCATCCTGCCACCTCCAACTTCCATCTCATCTTCAAGCTCTGGGCCGAGACCGTCGAGAAGATGTCGGGCGGCCGTCTCAAGGTCGAGACCCTCCCCGCCGGCGCCATCGTACCGGCATTCGAGGTGTTCGACGCGACCTCCAAAGGCGTGCTCGACGTTGGCATGGCCACCTTCGGCTACATCCAGGGCCGCAACACCGCCACCATCCCGATGTCGCACGGCCCGCTGTTTGGCATGGACGGCATGGACTACTGGGGTTGGTACTACGACGGCGGCGGCATGAAGCTGCTCGAGGAGTTCTTCAAGGACGTCCTCAAACTCAACGTCGTGGGCTTCCCTGCTCCGACCGACTACCCGCAGGCGCTCGGATGGTTCAAGAAGGAGCTCAAGAGCCTCAACGACCTCAAGGGCATGAAATACCGCATCTTCGGGATCGGCGCGGAAACCTATGGCAAGCTGGGCGCGGCTGTGGTCACGCTTCCCGGCGGCGAAATCGTGCCGGCGCTCGAGCGCGGTGTGATCGAAGGCGCAGAGTGGATCAACTGCGTGGAGGACAAGAAGCTCGGTCTCCACAAGGTTGCCAAGCACTACTACACGCCCGGCATGCATGAGCCTGTCACCGGTGGGCAGCTGATGTTCAACGCCGACTTGTGGAAGACGATCCCGGCTGACCTGCAGGAGATCGTCAAGGTGGCGTCCGTCTATGCCACGACAATGCGTAACTTCGCGTTGAACCGCGAGACGGCCGAAGCCTGCCAGGAACTCATCAAGGAAGGCGTGCAGATCCACCGTACGCCGGATGAGATCCTGATCAACTTCCTCGACGAGTGGGAGAGGATCCAGGCCGGATACGCTGCAGCAAATCCCTTCTACAAGAAGGTAATCGACAGCCAGAAGAAGTACGCCGAGCAAATCGTACCCTTCAAGCTGTCGTTCTTCCCGCCCTACAACTTCGCGGGCAACTACTACTGGAAGGACAAGGTCTACCTCGGCAAGTAACGAGGTCATGACCGGCGTGTCGCGACGCACGCGCGGCGGGTGAGCGGACTACGGCCGACACCCGCCGCAAACCTTCGTCACTTCCATTCTCGCGCGGCCGCTGCGCGTTAGACCAGGCGAGCATAACGGGGAACATCGATGCCGGCAGACACCGGGACCTCGCGCGCGGATGGCGCCGAGCGTGACTTTCCGGCCGCGTTCTATGCCATCATCCGCGCCATCGACGGCTTCACCAATCTCACGGGCCGCCTGATCGCGCTGTCGATGGCGTTCCTCATGGCGATCATCACCTACGAGGTGATTGCGCGCTATGTTTTCAATGCGCCGACTGTCTGGGTTTTCGAAACGAGCAACTTCACGAACGGCGCAGCCTTCATGCTGGGTTGCGGCTACGCGCTGCTCAAAGGCGCACATGTGCGCACCGACATCTTCTGGGAAAACTACTCGGAGCGGAGAAAAGGCATCATCGACCTGCTCTCCTACCTCATCCTGTTCTTCCCGGCCCTGATCACCCTGATGGTGATCAGCATTGACGATGCCTACCTGTCCTACGAGATCGGCGAGCGTTCCCAGGAAAGCGTGTGGCGCGCGACCATGTGGCCGTTCCGCGCCTCCATCCCTATCGCCGCGCTTTTGTTCGTGATCCAGGGCATCTCCGAAGCGCTCAAGTGCCTTTATCAGATCCGCTTCGGCCGTGAATTCCAGCATCGGGAGAAGATCGAGGTATGACCGGTCTCGAGCTTCTCGGCATGGCGATGCTGGTGGTGATGCTATTCGCCATCTTCATCGGCCTGCCCATCTCCTTCACCCTGCTCTTCCTGGCGCTGATCTTCGGCTACTTCGGCTTGGGGGTCAGGGTCTTCAACCTCACCTACCTGCAGACGTTCGGCCTTATGAAGCAGGACGAGTTCGTCGCTGTGCCGATGTTCATCCTGATGGGGTACATCTGCGACCAGGGCGGCCTGATGGAACGGCTGTTCACGGCGTTCCGCAACCTGTTCGCGTCCGTGCGCGGCGCCCTCTATCTGGTGGTGATCACGACGGCGACGCTGTTTGGGATCGCCGCCGGCACAGTGGGTGCGACGGTGACGCTGCTGGGCATCATGGCCGGCCCGATGATGATCCGCGCCGGCTACGATGCGCGCATGTCGGCCGGCGCCATCGCCGCCGGCGGCACGCTCGGCATTCTCATTCCGCCGTCGGTGATGCTGGTGGTGATGGCGCCGGTGCTCGACATTTCCATCATCGACCTCTACGCAGCCGCCTTCGGCCCCGGTTTCTTGCTGTCGGCCATGTACATCGCCTACACGATGGGCCGCAGCTTCATCAATCCGAAGCTCGGGCCGCCCGTGCCCAAGGAAGAGCGGCCCGCGTCCTACGGGATCGTGCTTTGGGAGTGCCTGGTCGGCCTGGTGCCTGTCACGATCCTGACCATCGTCACCCTCGGCGCCATTCTCGCCGGGCTGACGACGGCAACCGAGGCTGCCGCCATGGGTGCGGTTGGCGCCCTGCTGCTGGTCATCCTCTACGGCAAGTTCACCTTCAGCGGCTTCCTTAACGCCTGCTATCTCACGCTCGCCACCAGCAGCATGGTGTTGTTCCTTGCCGTCGCTTCCAATGTCTTCGGCGCCGTGTTCGCCTGGCTCGGCACGGCGACGTGGATCACCAACACGCTGCTGGCCGCGCCGCTTCCCGCCTGGGGCACGATGAGCCTTCTGCTCATCCTCATCTTCCTGCTGGGCTGGCCGTTCGAGTGGCCGGCGATCGTGCTGATCTTCCTGCCGCTGCTTGCGCCCGTCGCCAAGGGGCTCGGCTACGACATGGTCTGGTTCGGCTGCATCGTCGCCGTCGTACTGCAGACCGCGTTCCTGTCGCCGCCGGTCGCCATGTCGGCCTACTACCTCAAGCAAGTGGTGCGTGAGTGGAACCTGAAGCTCATCTATCGCGGCATGGCGGACTTCATGGTGATCCAGGTGATCTGCGTTGTGCTGGTGCTGATCTTCCCGGCGATTGCCATGTGGTTCCCAAACTGGCTCCAGGAGCAGCGCAGGGCCGCCCGCAAGGCCGACCTCCACATCGAGCAGCCCGTTTCTCCGGCGCTGGCGGCGACGCTACAAACGGGGACCTATAGAATCGAGCGGTGAGGGGCGCAGCGCCGCCCTTGAAGCCGCTGCCGGACTGGTGCACGTTTGCGCATCCGACCCGCAAACGTGAGAGAGCGCATGCGCGTTGCCTGTCTTGGCGGAGGGCCCGCCGGGCTCTACTTCGCTATTGCCATGAAGCTCAGCGATCCTGCCCACGAGGTGGTGGTGGTGGAGCGCAACCGGCCCTACGACACGTTCGGCTGGGGTGTCGTGCTGTCCGACGAGACGCTCGCCAACCTGGAGGCAGCCGACCCCGTCAGCGCCGCCGACATCCGCAAGGGCTTCGTCTATTGGGACGACATCGCCGTGCATTACCGAGGGGAGGTGATGCGCTCCTCCGGCCACGGCTTCTCCGGCATCGGCCGCAAGCGGCTGCTCAACATCCTGCAAGACCGGGCCAAGGAACTCGGCGTCGATCTGCGATTCGAGACGGAGTTTGACAGCCTGGAGCCCTACCGCGACTACGACCTGGTCGTGGCGGCGGACGGGGCCAACTCCAAGGTGCGCACCACCTTTGCAGACGTGTTCAAGCCGGATATCGACGTGCGTGCCTGCAAGTACATCTGGCTCGGCACGCACCAGAAGTTCGACAAGGCTTTCACCTTCATCTTCGAGGAGACCGAGCACGGCTGGATCTGGGTGCACGCCTACCAGTTCGACCCCGAGACCGCGACCTTCATCGTCGAATGTTCCGAGGAAACCTGGCGCCGCTTCGGCTTCGACACGATGAGCCAGGACGAGACCATCGCCACCTGCGAGCGCATATTCGCGAGCAACCTCGGCGGCAACAAGCTGATGACGAACGCGCGCCACCTGCGCGGCTCGGCCTGGCTCAATTTCCCGCGCGTGCTGTGCGAGACCTGGAGCCACGAGAATATCGTGCTGATGGGCGACGCGGCGGCCACCGCCCATTTCTCGGTCGGCTCCGGCACCAAGCTCGCGCTCGAAAGCGCCATCGCGCTCGCCGGCTACCTCAAGACCGAACGCACGCTTGCCGAGGCTTTTCGCCGCTACGAGGACGAGCGGCGCACCGAGGTGCTGCGCCTGCAGAGCGCCGCGCGCAACTCCACCGAGTGGTTCGAGGACGTGGAGCGCTATCTCCACCTCGATCCGATCCAATTCAACTACTCGCTGCTGACGCGTTCGCAGCGCATCAGCCACGAGAATCTGCGCCAGCGCGACAAGGCCTGGCTGGAAGGCGCGGAAGCGTGGTTCGAGGCGCAGGCCACCGGCCGCAGGCCTTCTGCCTCCCGCCCGCCGATGTTCGCGCCCATCCGCCTGCGAGGGATGGAGCTCAAGAATCGCGTCGTCGTCTCGCCGATGGCGCAGTACAAGGCGGTCGACGGCACGCCGACCGACTGGCATCTCGTGCACCTCGCCGAGCGCGCCAAGGGCGGCGCCGGCCTCGTCTTCACCGAAATGACGTGCGTGTCGCCGGAAGGCCGCATCACGCCCGGCTGCCCGGGCCTGTACGCGCCGGAGCACGAGGCGGCATGGAAGCGCATCGTCGACTTCATGCATGCGGAGAGCGGTGCCAAGGTCGCCATGCAACTCGGGCACTCGGGCGCTAAGGGCTCTACCCAGCTTGGTTGGGAAGAGATGGACGCTCCGCTCAAGCAGGGCAATTGGCCGATCATGGCACCGTCCGCAGTGCCCTGGTCACCCAACAACCAGACCCCGCGCGCCATGACCCGCGCCGACATGGACAGGGTGCGCGACCAGTTCGTGGCATCAGCCGAGATGGCCGACCGCGCCGGCTTCGACCTGCTGGAGCTGCACTATGCGCACGGCTACCTGATGTCGTCGTTCATCACGCCACTCACCAACAAGCGCACAGATGACTACGGTGGCGCGCTGGAAAACCGCATGCGCTTCCCGCTCGAGGTCTATCACGCCGTGCGCAAGGTCTGGCCGGACGACAAGCCGATGTCGGTGCGCATCTCCGCGCACGACTGGGTCGGCGATGCCGGCATCACGCCGGCGGAGTCCGTTGCCATCGCGCAGATGCTCAAGGACGCCGGCGTCGACATCATCGACGTGTCCGCAGGGCAAACCTCCATCGATGCGCGCCCGGTCTACGGCCGCATGTTCCAGACGCCGTTCTCCGACCGCATCCGCAACGAAGTCGGCATCGCCACCATGGCGGTCGGCAACATCTACGAGCCCGACCACGTCAACTCGATCCTGATGGCGGGTCGCGCCGACCTGTGCTGCCTCGCCCGCCCACACCTCTCCGATCCCTACTGGACGCTGCATGCCGCCGCGCGCCAGGGCGTCATGGTCGACTGGCCGGAGCCCTACTACGCCGGCCGCGACCAGCTCTACCGCCTCGCCACGCGGGTCGAGCCTCCGGCGGAGAAGGTATGATGGGCATCCTCAACGGCAAGCACGCCCTCATCACCGGCGGCGGCACCGGCATCGGCGCGGCAATCGCCCGCGCGCTCGCAGCCGCCGGTGCTGCGGTATCGCTCGCAGGGCGCCGCCTTGAACCGCTGCAGGAGGTCGCTCGCACCTTGCCGAAGGCTACCGCCATCGTCACGGACGTCACCAAGGAGGCCGACACGGAGGCGATGGTGAAAGCCGCCCGCGCCGCGCACGGTCCCGTCGACATCCTCATCCCAAACGCCGGCGCCGCCGAGAGCGCACCCTTCGGCCGCATCGACCTCGCCCACTGGCAGCGCATGCTCGGCGTGAACCTCACGGGCTCATTCCTCACCGCCCGCGCCGCGCTCTCCGACGTCGCACGCAAGGGCCATCGCGGTCGCATCGTGTTCGTGGCTTCGACCGCCGGCCTCAAGGGCTACGGCTACATCGCCGCCTACAGCGCCTCTAAGCACGGCGTCATCGGCCTCATGCGCACGCTGGCCGCCGAGCTGGCGCCGACCGGCACCACCGTCAACGCCGTCTGCCCCGGCTACGTCGAGACGCCGCTGCTGGAAGCCTCGCTCGCCAACATCACCGCCAAGACCGGCCGCGCCCGCGACGAGGCCGCCGCCACGCTGCAGAAAAACAACCCGCAGGGGCGCTTCGTGACACCCCAGGAAGTCGCCGAGACGGTGCTCTGGCTCTGCTCTCCCGGGGCACAGTCGATCACCGGCCAGGCCATCTCGATCTCCGGTGGCGAGGTATAAGGGAGAACAAGAACCATGAGCATGCGCACCTTCAAGCCGAAGCATTTCAACTGGCGCCTCGACGACGGCGGCGTCGCGGTCGTCTCGCTCGCGCGGCCAGAACGCAAGAACCCGCTCACCTTCGACAGCTATGCCGAGCTGCGCGACACTTTCCGCGCGCTTGCCGGCCCCGACGGCAGCGACGTCAAGGCCGTCGTGTTCGCTTCCAACGGCGGCAACTTCTGCTCCGGCGGCGACGTGCACGACATCATCGGCCCGTTGCTGGACAAGGACATGAAAGGCCTGCTGGCCTTCACGCGCATGACCGGAGACCTCGTCAAGGCCATGAAGGCCGCGCCGCAACCCGTCATCGCCGCCATCGACGGCATCTGCGTCGGCGCGGGCGCCATGGTTGCGCTCTACTCAGATATCCGCTTCGGTACGGTCGACGCCAAGACCGCCTTCCTCTTTACCCGGGTCGGGCTCGCCGGCTGCGACATGGGCGCCTGCGCCATGCTCCCGCGCGTGATCGGCCAGGGTCGCGCCGCCGAGCTGCTGTTCACCGGCCGCACCATGTCAGCGGAGGAAGGCGAGCGCTGGGGTTTCTTCAACAGGCTCGTCGCCGCCGATGCGCTGGACAAGGAAGCCATCGTCTTCGCCCGCCGCCTCGCCGAGGGTCCCACCTTCGCGCACATGATGACCAAGACCATGCTCAACCAGGAGTGGTCGATGACCCTGGACCAAGCCATCGAGGCCGAAGCACAAGCCCAGGCCATCTGCATGCAGACCCGCGACTTCCGCCGCGCCTACGACGCCTTCGTCGCCAAGGGCAAGCCGGCGTTTGCGGGAGATTGATGTGAGGATCGCCGCAAACGACATGAGTGTTGTCATCCCGGCCAAGCGCAAAGCGCACGAGCCGGGACCCAGGGCAACAAGGTGAGACGCGCGCATGTGGCCCCGGGTCCCGGATACTCGCCTCCGGCGAATTTCCGGGATGACATGAGGGCGTAGGAGACAAGTATGTTCGCCAAGCTGTTCGGTCGCGATCGCCAGTCCGCACCCAAGGGCGCCGCCAATCTCGGCCCCTCCGGCCATGTCGACACCTTTGCGCGCGACAATCTTCCACCCGCCGAGCTGTGGCCCGATCTGCTGCTCGACCGGCCAGAATTCCAATACCCCGACTATCTCAACGTCGGCGTTGAGCTGACCGACCGCCTGGTCGAGAAGGGCTTCGGCGACAACACGGCGCTGATCGGCAATGGCCGCCGCCGCACCTACAAGGAGCTGACCGACTGGTCGAACCGCCTCGCCCATGCCCTGGTCGAGGACTTCGGCGTGAAGCCGGGCCAGCGCGTGCTCATCCGTTCCGGCAACAACCCGGCGATGGTCGCTGTCTGGCTCGCGGTCACCAAGGCCGGTGCCGTCGCCGTCAACACCATGCCACTGCTGCGCGCCGGCGAGCTGACAAAGATCGTCGACAAGGCGCAGGTGTCGCTTGCGCTCACGGACAGCCGTATCGCCGACGAGATCGTCGCCTGCGCCAAGGACAGCCGCTTCCTGAAGAAAGTCATCAGCTTCGACGGCACCGCCAACCACGACGCGGAGCTCGACCGTATTGCGCTCTCCAAGTCCGTGAAGTTCAGCGCCGTGAAAACGGGCCGTGACGACGTCGCCCTGCTCGGCTTCACCTCCGGCACGACTGGCGAGCCCAAGGGTACCATGCACTTCCACCGCGACATCCTCGTCATCGCGGACGGCTACGCGAAGGAAGTGCTGGGCGTAACGTCAGACGACGTGTTCGTCGGCTCGCCGCCACTCGCGTTCACCTTCGGCCTCGGCGGGCTCGCCGTGTTTCCGCTGCGCTTCGGCGCCACCGCGACGCTGCTGGAGAACGCGTCTCCCGCCAACATGATCGAGATCATAGAGACTTACAAAGCCACCGTCTGTTTCACCTCTCCTACCGCCTACCGCGCCATGATGGCCGCCATGGACAAGGGCGCGGACCTCTCCTCGCTCCGCGCGGCCGTCTCCGCCGGCGAGACGCTGCCCGCGCCCGTGTTCGAGGACTGGACGAAGAAAACGGGCAAGCCGATCCTCGACGGCATCGGCTCCACCGAGCTGCTGCACATCTTCATCACCAACCGCTTCGGCGATGCCAGGGGAGGCGCGACGGGCAAGCCCGTCGCCGGCTACGAGGCAAAGATCGTCGACGACGACATGAAGGACGTGCCTGACGGCACAGTCGGCCATCTCGCCGTGCGCGGACCCACGGGCTGCCGTTACCTTGCCGACGACCGCCAGACGAAATACGTGCGCGACGGCTGGAACCTCACCGGCGACGCCTTCGTGCGCGACAAGGACGGCACCTTCCACTTCGCCGCCCGCGCCGACGACATGATCATCTCGTCGGGCTACAACATCGCCGGCCCCGAGGTGGAAGCTGCGCTGCTCACGCACGCCGATGTCGCCGAGTGCGCCGTCGTCGGCGCACCGGACGAGGAGCGCGGCCAGATCGTGGAAGCCCACGTCGTGCTGCGCGAGAGCGTCTCAGGCGACGCGCTGATGGTGAAAGTGCTGCAGGATCACGTGAAGGCGACCATTGCGCCCTACAAGTATCCGCGCTCGGTGAAGTTCGTCGACGCCCTGCCCAAGACCCAGACGGGCAAGATCCAGCGCTTCAAGCTCCGGCAGTAGAAGCGGTGCAGGTTACGCCTTGACCTCGCGCGACGGCACCATGAGAACCGCCTCGCCCTCGAGCACCGGCTTGCCGTCGACCGAGCACACGCATTCGAAGCGCGCACGCCGCTTGGCGGGATAGAGCTCCATCACGCGCACCTTTGCGATCACACGATCACCTGCGCGCACGGGCCCGCGGAAGTTCAGCGTCTGCGAAACATAGATCGCGCCAGGACCCGGCAACTCCATGCCGAACACCGCGGAGATGTAGCCGGCGGTCAGCATGCCGTGCGCGATCGGCGTCTTGAAGATCGTCTTGGCGGCGAAGTCCGCGTCGAGATGCACGGGGTTCTTGTCGCCCGTCACGTGAGCGAACGAGACGATGTCAGCTTCGCTGACAACCTTGGCAAAGGATGCCTCCATGCCGGTCTCGAGGTCTTCGAAGTGATAGACCTGGCGAGAGATCACATTCATGGGGCGCTCCTTGATACGCGGTCCGTCGTGCGGCACTGCAAAATATGTAGGTCCGAGATTGCGCTGCAACAATCAGCGCCGACTCAGCCCGACAACGGCCAAAACTAGCAAAAGATCATAAAGGCTTTGATGATTCCGGGTCACAGAAGGGGCAGACTCTGCACCAGTTTGCGGCAACTGCGCTGTTGCGCCGCAGAATATTCTACCTGTGGTTGTTTTTGACCGCGCTGTCGGCACAACCATTGCACGGCACACAGGCCTTGCGTTATAACGCCCACGTTCCCTCACTTTCCCGAATGCCGGCCTGCTGGACTAGGTCCTGTGGGTCCGAAGAAAGGCCGTTTATGAGCCCTCGCAAGCCCCTCATGCCGAAAGCCACCGCCGTCTGGCTGGTGGAGAATACGTCTCTCACATTCGAGCAGATTGCCGAGTTCTGCGGGCTGCATGTGCTGGAGGTGAAGGGCATCGCCGATGGCGACGTCGCGCAGGGCATCAAGGGCATGGACCCGATTTCGAACGGCCAGCTCACGCGCGAGGAGATCAAGCTCGCCGAGGAAGACAACACGCACCATCTGCATATCGCCGACGCCAAGGTCGATATCCCCGAGGTGAAGACCAAGCCCGGTCCGCGCTACACGCCGGTCTCGCGCCGCCAGGATCGCCCCAACGCCGTCGTCTGGTTGCTACGCAATCATCCGGAGTTGAAGGACAGCCAGATCATGCGCCTCGTCGGCACGACCAAGCCGACGATTGCCTCCATCCGCGACCGCACGCACTGGAATTCCTCGAACCTTGTGCCGCAGGATCCGGTTACCCTTGGCCTGTGCTCGCAGACCGACCTTGACGGCGAGGTGAAGAAGGCTGCGCGCAGGTTGGAGCGGGAGCGCAAGGAGCATCAGAAGAAACACGAGAAGTCGGGCACCACACTCCTGCCGACGGCGGAAACGACCGAGGCTCCGGGCCTCGGCCCGCAGCCGGACGTGGAGATCATGCAGCCGCCCCCGGCCGCGGAGCCGAAGGAAGAGACGGAAGCCGAGCAGGAGGCGCGTGTTCTCGCCAAGTTGCAGGAAATGGGCGGCGGCAGCCGGCAGGAAGGCTAGGCGAGCGCAGCGTTGGCGCCGCCTCACCTGGGATATGCAGGCAGCAAAAACCCCGGGGCGGAAGCGATGGCTCCAATCCCCGGGGTCGATGACAGATGAGGCCGCCGGCAGCGGCCCAACACTGGCCGGCGGGTCCGATTACTTGCCGCCGAGCGCCTTGCAATCCGGCGTCGTGCGCGAGGGCAGACCCATCTTGCGGAAATCGTCGGCCGACATGCCGAGTGTCTGATTCACGTTGTCGGTGCGAGCGACCATCTTGTTCGACAGCGTGCCATCAGCGTTCGCGCTCACTTCGGTGACGAACACCGAACCGGTGGCCTGGCGGTTCTCGTTGAGCGAGACTTCGCCCAACGGGGTCTTCACCTTCAACTTCGACAGCGCCTCGTGGAACTTCTTCTGGCCGCCGCTGAGGTCGCCCTTGACCTCGTTCAACGCTGCGATCATGGCCAGCGCGTTCACGTGATAGCCGACGCCGAACAGCGAGGGAGAGGGAAGCCGCTTATCCGCCGGGAACGAGTCCTGGTAGAGCTTGACGTAAGCCTGCCACTCCGGCGCCGGGTTGTCATTGGCGATCCAACCCGAAGTCGGAGTGCCAATGAGAGCGTCCTTGGCCTTGCCCTTCGAGCTCAACACTGTCGGGTCGGCCATGATGGAGCCGCCGATCAGCTTCGCCTTGCCGCCGGCCTGCTGGTACTGGTTGAGGAAGTTGATGGCATCCGTTCCGCCCACGCCGAGGTAGATGGCGTCGACGTTGTCGGGCAGCTTGGCGATCACGCCCGCATAGTCACCCGAGCCGAGCGGCACCCAAAGGCGCTCCACGAGCTCGCCGCCGGCCTTGCAGAAGTCGACCGCGAAACCGAGGAAGTTGGTGTAGCCGAACGAATAGTCGGCCGAGACGGCGGCAACGCGCTTCCAACCCTTTTTCTCGACCACATACTTGCCGAGGCCCGTGCCCCACTGCGAGCCGTCCAGATTAAAGCGGAAGAAGTTTGGTGACGGGTCGACCCAGGTCGTCTCCAAGGCGCCGGATATGCCGTTGATCACGGTCTTGTCGGGGATGGTCTTGGAGTAATCGCGCATGGCGATGCCCTCCGAGCCCGACAGCGGCCCGAGGATGATATCGACCTTGTCCTGCTCGATGAGCTTGCGCGCCATGCGCGTCGCCGTGGCGGGCGTCGTGTCGGTGTTGGCAATCACCGTCTCGATCTTCTTGCCGCCGGCCATGTTGCCGACCTGCTTGAGCGCCAGCTCGACGTTGCGGATGCCGTCCGCGCCGCCGGCCGCAAAGGCACCTTCCGTTGCAACCAGGATGCCGACCTTGATGGTGTCTTGCGCGACGGCTGCGCCGGGCAGCATCAACGCCAAGGCGGCAGCCGCCCCGATAACTCGCTTCATGCCGAATCCTCCCAAGGATCGATGATGGGTGTGGCTCGCTCAGCCACAGCTTCCCGCCCCGCAGTTGATCTGCCGTGGCGTTCCGCTCAGTCAACCCAATACCGGTTGACTACATCATATCGGTCGCGAACAGCCAACAGCGCCGATATCCGTCCGTCTGCTTTTTTGCCCCGACAGCATCCCATGGGACCAAGGCGGGCCGCGGCTCGCACAGGCGGGGCACAGCGCCCGCCGGCATCGTTAGTCGCCTATTCCGCAGTGCACTGCGGCTGCTTGCCACTCGAGCGCATTGCAATATAGTTGTGATTATACAGCATTATAACGAATACGGACGGGAGGATGCGTGAGTGAAGCTGTGGCCGTGCTCCACGGCGCGTTCGGGCGCGTCTGCCTCTACGACATGGATCGCTCGATGGTGCCGCACGCCCATCGCGAGGGACACCTACTGTTCCATGTCCAGGGTCCCCCTGCCGAAGTCTATGTCGATGGACGCGCGATACCGCTAGGCCCGGATCAGGCCGTCGCGGTGAACCCTTGGCAGACCCACTACTACAGTCAGTCCGCAGCCGGCGTGCGAACGCTGGCGCTGGTGCTTTACATCCGCCCGACCTGGTTCAGGAATGCGGCCGGCGGCAAAGTTCTGCCGTTGCGATTTGGGCGTGCCGATATCAAGGTCTCGAACGTCTTGCAGCGCCTAATCGATGTCAGCGCCGTGCTCGATCGCGAGCAGGACGATCCGGCAATCAACGATAGGCTGCTCGCCCTCACCGAGTACTGCTTTGGTCTGTCCCAGCACGGCAGCGATGGCCTGGGGCGCTTTGCAAGCGTTCACGACTACCGGCTGCGCAAGGCGATCCAGTTCCTGCAGGAGCGGGTGTGCGAGCCTGTCGGATTGGACGCGGTGGCGCGCGAGGCCGGCCTGTCGCGCCCCCATTTCTACAAGCTGTTCCGCAATCAGGTCGGCGTCACGCCGAACATCTACTTGAACTCGCTCCGGATGGAGCGCGCGATCGAGCGGTTAACGGGCAGCAACGAGGCCATTGCATCGATCGGGCTCGACCTGGGCTTTTCCAGTCAGGCCGCCTTCTCGCGCTTCTTTATCGCCAACGGCGTCGTGCCGCCCAGCGCCTACCGCCGCAGTGCCCAGATCGCCTGTGTCCAGTGAACCATAAGGTTGCTTCGGGCATGCGCAAAGCGCCGAGATCATTAGACTGTCGGATACGAAGGGGGCGCCCCGAAGGGCTATTTTGTCGAGCACGCATGTGGCAATCGCCGGTACCATGGGCACCTTGCAGAATTTCAGCACGCGCCACCCGATCTGGACCGTGATCATCCTGGTCCTGGTCGTCGGCCTGGCTTGGCTGATCTTTGCGCCGTGGCCGCCCGGTCTCGAGCAGGTCCTGGGCCGCAAGCGGATATTTCTGAACGCGATCCTGTCCGGCATCACCCTCGGCGCGCTTTATTTCCTGGTCGCATCCGGCTTCACGCTGGTGTTCGGGCTGATGCGCAACGTCAACCTCGCGCACGGCTCGCTGTATCTCCTTGGCGGTTACATCGGTTTCGGCGTCGTTGAATCGACCGGTTACTGGCTGCTGGCGTTTCCCGTCGTCTTCGTTGTCGTCGGTGTGCTGGGTCTCCTGCTTCAGCATCAGGTATTCCGGCGCATGGAGGGCGAGGAGCTGCGCCAGACGCTGGTCACGATCGGCCTGTCGATCGTGCTCGCTGACCTGATGCTTTGGTACTGGGGCGGGCAGAGCTACCAAGTGTTCTCGCCGGACTGGCTCAGCGGCCCGACGGAGCTTCCGATCATCAGCTCGCTGCGCTCCAATGGCGATCCCGTGTACCTGACCTATCCGCGCGTGCGTCTTGCAATTCTGTTCGCTGCGATCGTGATCGGCCTGGCCATGTGGTACGCGCTCAACCGTTCGCGGCTCGGCATGCTGATCCGTGCCGGTGTCGACGATCGCGACATCCTGGCTGCGTCCGGCGTGCATATTCAGTACGTATTCCTGGCCGTGTTCGGCTTCGGCGCTGGCATGGCCGGCATCGCCGGCATCGTGGGCGGCACGTTCCAGTCGCTGTCGCCGGGCGAGGACACCCGCTTCCTGCTTGCCTCGCTGGTGGTCGTGATCGTAGGCGGAATGGGATCGATACCGGGAGCCGCTCTCGGCGCTCTCATCATCGGCCTCGCCGAGCAGATTGGCCTCGTCTATGCACCCACCTATTCGGTCGTGTTCACGTTCCTGATCATGGCTGCCGTCCTTGCATTCCGTCCGCAGGGCCTGCTCGGGGCCCAGCGCTGACATGGCCCAGGTTCTGCCAACCACCGCACCGGGACGGCTGACAATGGCCCTGGAGCGCATTCCCGCTCCGGTCTGGGTGGTCGCCTTCCTGCTCTTGCTGATGCCGGCCTTCGCCAACAACTTCGTGCTGTATCAGATCTTCGGCTGGAGCTTCATCCTCGGCATGATCGCGTTGTCGCTGATGGTGCTGGCCGGCTACGGCGGCATGGTCAGCCTCGCCCAGATGACGGTGGCCGCACTGGCCGGCTACGTGGTTGCAATCCTTGGCACCAGCGGCGTGCCGCAGATCAGCCTGGGTTGGCCTTGGTGGGTCCACATCCCGCTCGCGATTCTGATCGCGACGTTGTTCGGCACGCTGGTCGGTGCGCTCGCGGTGCGCACCGAGGGCATCTACACGATCATGATCACGCTGGCGATCGCGGCGGCATTCTTCTACTTCACCCGCCAGAACTACGTGATCTTCAACGGCTACACCGGCTTCAACAACGTCATTCCGCCCGCCCTGTTCGGCGTCGAGTGGCGCCAACCGGTCCCGTTCTACTACCTGACGCTCGGCTGTGCGACGCTGTCCTATCTCGCGGTCGTCTGGATGGCGCGCACGCCCTTCGGGCTGGCGCTGCAGGGTGTACGTGACAACCCGCGGCGCATGGGGGCGCTCGGCTTCCATGTCACCGCGCACCGCATCTTCGCCTACACGTTCGCGAGCGTGATCGCCGCCGTCGGCGGCATTCTGCTCGTCTGGCAGAATGCCCAGGTCGTTCCCGGAACGGCCGGCATCCCGCAGGTGATCGATATCCTGGTCGTTGCCGTCGTCGGTGGTCTCAGGCGTCCGATCGGCCCGTTCATCGGCGCGCTGATCTACGCGATTCTCAGCGTGTTCTCCTCAGACATCCTGCACGCGCTCGGCATGTCGGGAGAGCGGTTCAAACTCGTCATCGGCCTGGGCTTCCTGGCGTTCGTGCTGTTCTCGCCGGACGGTGTCCTTGGCCTATGGGAGAAATACCAGGCGCGGCGCGCGGCGCGCCCTGATCCCCTGCTGGGCGGGGAGCGATAGCCATGGTGGCGCTGACGAGACCGACGACGAATGGCGCGGATCGCAGCGCGGCCGAGCGGCTCGGCTCGGTCACCACGGGCAACGCGCTCGAGCTGCGCGGCGTCACCAAGCTGTTCGGCGCCCTGGCCGCCATTTCCGACGTGACGATGTCGGTGCGCCCCGGCGAGCGGCGCGCGGTTCTGGGCTCCAACGGTGCCGGCAAGACCACGCTGTTCAACTGCGTGACCGGGGACTTCCTGCCGACCTCGGGCACCATCCGTCTGTTCGGCGAGGACATATCCAATTTCCCGGCGCACGAGCGCATTCGGCGCGGCCTTCGCCGCACCTATCAGATCTCGCTGCTGTTCGGCGGCATGTCGGTGGCCGACAACGTCTACCTCGCTTGCCTTGGCGTCTCGCGCGGCCGCTTCTCGCTGCTGAGACCGCGCCCGAGTGACCCCATAATCGCGCGCGCCGATGAGCTGATCGAAGCCGTGCACCTGACGCGCGTCCGCGACACGCTCGTGTCGTCGCTGTCCTATGGCCAGCAGCGCCAGCTCGAGATTGCGCTCGCGCTGGCGGGCGCGCCGCGCTTTATCTTGTTCGACGAGCCGGCTGCCGGCCTGTCACCCGCCGAGCGGGCTGAGCTGATCGATATCCTGACGGGGCTGCCCGACCACATCGGCTACATCATCATCGAGCACGACATGGATGTCGCGCTGCGCGTCGCCGAGAGCGTGACGATGATGCACAACGGCCGCGTCTTCAAAGAAGGCACGCCCGAAGAGATCGAGAACGACGAGGAAGTGCAGCAGCTTTATCTCGGGGGCGGTCATGGCTGATCGCAGCACCGCCCCGGCCCTCGAAATTCGCGGGCTCAATGTCTACTACGGCGCGTCGCACGCGCTGCAGGGGGTTGATCTCAGCCTCAAGGGCGGCGTGCTGTCCGTCGTCGGCCGTAACGGCATGGGCAAGACGACGCTGTGCAAGGCCATCATGGGGCTGGTGCCGGTCGCGTCAGGCTCGATCAGCTTCGCCGGGCAGTCGCTTGTTGGCCTGGCATCGGCCGACATCGCAAACCTCGGCATCGGCTACGTGCCGCAGGGGCGACGCTTGTGGCGATCTTTGACCGTCGACGAGCACCTGCGTCTGGTGGACGGCCGGCGCAAGGGCGCCTGGAGCATCGACCGCGTCTACGCAACCTTCCCACGCCTCGCCGAACGCAAATCGAACGGCGGCGGCCAGCTTTCGGGCGGCGAGCAGCAGATGCTGGCGATCTCGCGCGCCCTACTTGCCAACCCCCGGCTCCTTGTGATGGACGAGCCGACGGAGGGACTGGCCCCCGTCATTGTGGCGCAGGTCGAGGAGATGCTGCAGCGGCTCGGCGAGGAGGGCGATATGGACGTCCTTGTCATCGAGCAGAACATTGGCGTCGCCTGCACCATTGCCGACAACGTCGCCATCATGGTCAATGGCCGCATCAACCGCACCATGGCCGCGCAGGAGTTGGCCGGCGATCGCGAACTGCAGCAGCGCCTGCTGGGCGTCGGTCGCCACGGGCACGAGGACATTGGCGAGGTTGGGGCGGCACCACGGGCCGCCGCGGAGGCCGCCGCTGCAGCGGCCCGCGGGCCGACGCGCATCTACATGTCCAATCCGAAGCAGCCCACGCGCTGGTCGCAGCCGGTGCCGGTGGCCCAGATCGAGGCGCAGGCGCGCACCAGCTCGGCGGCGGCGCAGCGTCCTGCCGATCTCGTCCCCCGTGCGTCTGCGCAGCGGGGCGTAGGTGGCGAACCTTATGTCATTGTTGCAGGAACGCTGGACACAAAGGGCGACGAGCTGCGCTTCATGCGCGACCTTCTCAAGGAGCAGGGCTTGCGCGTACGGCTGGTCGACCTCTCGACAAGCGGCAAGCCCTCCGGCGCCGACGTGCCGCCGATCGAGATCGCCCTCAACCATCCGCGCGGCTCGGCTGGCATCTTCACGGGCGACAGAGGACTGTCGGTCGCCGCCATGGCGCAGGCCTTCGAGATCTGGATCAAGCGCCAGCAGGGTGTGGCGGGGCTCATCTCGGCGGGCGGCTCGGGCGGATCGTCCCTGGTTGCGCCCGGCATGCGTGCGTTGCCCATCGGTGTGCCGAAGGTTCTCATCTCCTCGGTCGCCTCCGGCAACGTGCAGGGCTACGTCGGCCCCGCCGACATCATGATGCTGCACTCGGTCACCGACGTGCAGGGGCTGAATTCGATCTCGCGCCAGGTTCTCGCAAATGGCGCACAGGCCATGGCGGGGATGGTCAAGCGGCGCCTGGCCGAAGCGCGTGAGGCGGCGCAACGCCAGGCGCCAGAGGGCTTGCCGGCGATCGGTCTCACGATGTTCGGCGTGACCACGCCGTGCGTGCAGCAGGTCACGGCGCAGCTGAAGGACACGTACGACTGTCTCGTGTTCCATGCCACCGGCATCGGGGGGCAGTCGATGGAGAAGCTCGTCGAGTCGCGCCTGCTGTCGGGTGTGATCGATGTGTCGACCACCGAAATCTGCGACATGATGATGGGGGGCGTGCTACCCGCGACGGAGGATCGCTTCGGCGCCATCATCCGCGCGCGCATGCCCTACGTGGGCTCGGTGGGCGCGCTGGATATGGTCAACTTCGGCGCGCCCGACACGGTGCCGGAGCGCTACAAGTCCCGCACGTTCTACCAGCACAATCCGAACGTGACGCTGATGCGCACCACGCCGGAAGAGAACGAGCGCATGGGCCGCTGGATTGGTGAGCGGCTGAACCGCATGGAGGCGCCCGTTCGCTTCCTTCTGCCGAAAGGCGGCGTCTCCGCTCTGGATGCGCCGGGGCAGCCGTTCCACGATCCGGCAGCCGATGCCGCCCTGTTCCGGGCGCTGGAGCAAACCGTGCGGCAAACATCGGCGCGCCAGCTCATTCGCTTGCCCCATCACATCAACGACCCGCAGTTCGCCACGGCGCTGGTGGACGCGTTCCGTGCGCTGCACGGCAACGGCCGCGTGCGGCGCAAGGTGGGAGGCCGCTGACCCATGCCCCGCTTCGAGCGATCCGCACTGCTAGAGAAGTTCCGCGGCATGGTCGCGCGCGGCGAGCCCATCGTCGGCGGCGGCGCCGGCACGGGCCTCTCCGCCAAGTGCCAGGAAGCGGGCGGCATCGATCTCATTGTGATCTACAACTCCGGCCGCTACCGCATGGCTGGCCGCGGCTCGCTCGCGGGCCTGCTCGCCTACGGCGATGCCAACCAGATCGTGGTGGAGATGGCGGCCGAGGTTTTGCCCGTCGTCAAACACACACCGGTCCTAGCCGGCGTCAACGGCACCGACCCCTTCCGGCTGATGGACGTGTTCCTCGACCAGATCAAAGCCATGGGCTTTGCGGGGGTGCAGAACTTCCCAACCGTCGGCATCATCGACGGCACCTTCCGGACGAACCTGGAAGAGACCGGCATGTCATACGGCCTGGAGATCGACATGATCGCCACCGCGCATTCCAAGGACCTGCTCACCACCCCCTACGTGTTCAATACGGACGAGGCGGCGGCCATGGCCAAGGCGGGTGCCGACATCATCGTCTGCCACCTGGGCCTCACCACCGGCGGCTCCATCGGCGCGGGAACGGCGCTCAAGCTGGCCGATTGCCCGGCCCTCGTGGACGCCTGGGCGGAGGCCGCCCTGAAGGTGCGGAAAGACGCAATTGTGATCGTCCATGGAGGCCCGGTTTCGAGCCCGGAGGACGCGGCCTTCATCATGAGGGAAACTAAGAACTGTCACGGCTTCTACGGTGCGTCATCTATGGAGCGCCTGCCGACCGAGGTGGCCCTGACGGAGCAAACGCGGAAGTTCAAGTTGATTGGGCGGCAGCGGGGTTGAGGACTTTGGTTAACAGGGCCCAGGAACGGGCCTTGCGAGTGGAGTGTGCGTAAATGACTGCTCAGCTGATCGGCACCATCATCCTGTGGCTGATCGTAGCGATCATCGCGATTGCGATCGTCGTCTACCTCGTCAACTGGCTTTACCGGCGATCCTCCAAGGAGGTGTCGTTCGTCCGCACCGGCCTCTTGGGCGAGCGTGTGGTGATCAACGGTGGTGCGTTCGTGCTGCCGATCATCCACGACATCACCCCGGTCAACATGAACGTGCTGCAAATGAGTGTGGCGCGCGCTAAGGATGACGCGATCATCACCAAGGACCGCATGCGCGTCGACATAGACGCGGACTTCTACGTGCGCGTGGCGCCGACGCGGGACGCCGTCGCGCTCGCCGCCGCCACGCTCGGCCGCCGCACCATGGAGCCGGAGCGCCTGCACGCGCTCCTGTCCGGCAAGTTCGTATCCGCCCTGCGCTCGGTCGCCTCCGAGATGAACATGATCGAGATGCACGAACAGCGCGGCACCTACCTTCAGCGCGTAAAGATCGCGGCATCCGAGGCCCTGGCCCAAAACGGTCTCGAACTCGAAACGGTGGCGCTGACCGATCTCGACCAGACCGACCTGCAGTTCTTCAACCCGTCCAACCGCTTCGACGCGGAAGGCCTCACCAACCTGATTGGCGAGATCGAGGATCGGCGCAAGCTCAGGAACGACATCGAGCAGGACTCGATGATCCGCATCCGCACGCGCAACCTGGAGGCCGAGAAGCAGGCCCTCGACATCGAGCGCGAGAGCGAGGCCGCACGTCTCAACCAGGAGCGGGACGTCGAGGTCAGCCGTGCCATCCAGCGCGCCGAGCTGGCACGCGAGCGCGCCCTGCGCGACACCGAGGCCGAACGCGCCCAGATCACGGCTCGTGAGGAGATCGAGAAGTGGCGCATCGCCAACGACAAGGCGATCAGCGAGGCGCGCATCGCCTCCGAGCGTGAGGTGCGTCAGCGCGAGATCGAGCGCCAGCGCGCGGTGGAGGAATCCGAAATCGCCGCGCGTGAGCAGGTGGAGAAGGCGCGCATTGCGCAGGAGCGTATTCTGACCGAGGCGCGCATCGCCAAGGACGAGGAGACCCAGCGCCGCGAGATCGATCGCACCAAGGCGGTGGAACAGGCTGACATTGCTGCCCGCGAGGCAACCGCCAAGGCGCGCATCGCGCAGGAGTTGGCGGTGAATGCCGAGCGCATCCAGTCGGAAAAGAACGTCCGCAACCTGGAAATCGAGCGCAACCGCACGCTCGAAGAAGCCGAGATCGCCTCCGGCCGCGCCATCGAGGCGGCGCGTATCGCCCGTGAAAAGGCAATTTCCGCCGAGCGCATCGCCTCCGAGCAGGAGACGCACGTGCTGGAGCTGGCGCGCAACCGCGTGCTGGAGGAAAGCGCCATCCAGAACCGCGAGAAGGTGGAAGCGGCCCGCATCGCGCAGGAGGAGCACACGCGGGCTCTAGAAATTGCCCGCAACAAGGCGCTGGACGAGGCCGATATCGCGGCACGCGAAGCCATTGAGGCGGCGCGCATCGCTCAGGACAAGAATATTGCCGCTGCCCGCATATCCAGCGAGGAAGCAACGCGTGCCCGCGAGATCGAGCGCACCAAGGCGCTGGAGGCGGCCGAGATTGCCGCCCGGGAAGCGATCGAATCCGCGCGCATCGCACAGGAGGGCAAGGTCGCGACCGAGCGCATCGCGCGCGATGAGACCATCCGCCAGCTCGAGATCGAGCGCATGCGCGAGATCGACGCCGCCGAGATCAAGGCACGCGAGCTGATCGAGGCGACGCGCATCGCCCAGGAGAAGACCGTGCTGGCGGCGCGCATAGCATCCGAGCAGGAGACCAAGACGCTCGCCATCGCCCAGGCCGAGGCCGTCGATGCGGCCGAGATCAAGAAGCGCGACGCCGTCGAGCGTGCCCGCATCGCCGCCGAGCTGGAGCTGGAAAAGGCTCGCATCGCCTCGCAGAAGGCGCGCGAGGTGCTGCAGATCGACCAGAAGAAAGTGGTGGAGATCGCCGAGGAGCAGCGCACCATCGAGCTGGCCGGCAAGCGCATGGAGCGCACAGAAGCCGACCGCCACGTTAAACAGGCCGAGATCACGGCGCAGCAGGAGATCCAGAGAACTGAAGTCGGTCGCGATCAAGTATTGGAAACCGCACGACTCGCCCGCCGGCGTGCTCTGGAGCAGATCGAGGTGGCGCGCGCTCAGGCCCTGCAGGAGGCCGAGATCGCCTCCCGTGAGGAGATCGAGCGGGCGCGCATCGCCTCCGAGCGCGGCCTGGATGAGGCTCGTGTCGGTCGTGATCTGGCACTGCGCAAGCTCGAGGTCGCGCGCGAGAAAGAGGTCGAGACCGTCCTGATGGACAAGGCGATCGCCCTTTTCCAGAAATCGCTCGAAGAATCGGCGGCCAAGGTCGAGGCCGAATCCATGCGTGCCCGGGCCGCGGAGGCTGAGGAGCGCGTCACCACCGCGCGCGACGCCGAGGCCGCGCGCCGCCGCACATCCGTCGAGGTCATGCTGGCGCAGAAGGACGCCGAAGAGAAGCGCATCGCCGCCCAGGCCGAGCAGGTACGGGCCACAGTTGCCGCTGAAGCGCAAAAGCTGCTGTACGAGGCGGAGAACGTCCTCACCGACGAGGCGCGCTACGGCCTGTTCCGCCGCCGCCTGCTCGACCGCATCGAGGGCATCGTGCGCGAGAGCGTCAAGCCGATGGAAAAGATCGAGGGCATCCGCATCCTGCAGGTCGATGGCCTGAGTGGAGGCAGTGGCGGTGGTGGCGGGCGCGGCAGCCCTACCGACGAGGTGATCGACTCTGCGCTACGCTATCGTGTGCAAGCGCCCATGATCGACCAGGTGCTGAAGGAGATCGGGATCGAAGGCGGCAGCCTGTCGCGGCTCGGTGGGCTCATGCGTGAGGCCTCCGATATGCAGCGCGTCGCCAAGGAAGCCGGCGCCGGTGAGGGCAAGGGCCGCGGCTCGTCGAAGCCTCCAAGCGGCGGCGAAGGCGGCGGTGGCGAGCGCGGATCGAGCTAGGGCAGCGCGGACACGATGGCGAAAGTCTACACATCGAGCGTCGTCAATGCCCCGGCCGCCAAGGTCTGGGCGCGTGTGCGCGACTTCAATGGCTTGCCCACCTGGCATCCGGCCATCGCAGAAAGCCGCATCGAGAACGGCGAGCCGGCCGACAAGGTCGGCTGCATCCGCGATTTCCGTTTGCGCAACGGCGACCGCATCCGTGAGCAGCTGCTGGGCCTGTCGGACTTTGACATGTTCTGCACCTACTCGATCCTGGAATCGCCCATGGGCGTGGAGAACTACGTCGCCACGCTGCGCCTCACGCCCGTCACGGACGGACAGCGTACGTTCCTGGAGTGGACGGCGGAGTTTGATTGCGCGCTCGAGCGCGAGGCGGAACTGGTCGGCAATATAGGCGGCGGTGTGTTCCAGGGTGGCTTCGATGCCCTGAAGCGGCAGTTCGGAGGCTAGGGCGGTGCCGCGCGTCGTCAAAAGCACCATCATCGACGCGCCCGTTGATCGCGTGTGGGCCATCCTGCGCGACTTCAACGGCTTCGACCGGTGGCTTCCGCCCATCAAGGCCAGCGCCATCGAGCGTCATCTGCCCGCGGATCTCATCGGCTGCATACGCCGTGTCCAGTTGCAAGATGGCGCCGAGGTGCGCGAACAGCTGCTCGGCCTCTCCGACCTCGAGATGACGTTCAGCTACTGCCTGCTCGACACGCCGATCCCGCTGTTCAACTACATCGCGCATGTGCGCCTGCTCCCGGTCACCGACGGAAACCGCACCTTCTGGCACTGGGAGGCCCGCTTCACGGCGCCGGCGGCCGCCGAACCCGACATGACCCACCTGGTAGCTGAACTGATCTTCCAGGCTGGGTTCGAATCGGTCCGCGACAACTACCAAGCGTTGGCGGCCTGAGGCATCGATGGTCCGCGTCGTCAAGAGCACGATCATCGACGCGCCGGTCGACCGGGTGTGGGCGCTGCTGCGCGACTTCAACGGTCACGACCAGTGGCACCCGGCCGTCAAGATCAGTGCCATCGAGCGCCACCTGCCATCCGACCTCGTCGGCTGCGTTCGGCGGTTCCAGCTTCAAGATGGCTCGGAGCTACGCGAGCTGCTGCTGGCGCTGTCCGACCTGGAGATGACGTTCAGCTACTGCCTGCTCGATACGCCCGTGCCACTCCTGAACTATGTGGCGCACGTGCGCCTGCTGCCGGTGACCGACGGCAACCGCACGTTCTGGCACTGGGAGTGCCGGTTCACCACGCCGGCCGGCCGCGAGGCGGAGCTGGAGAAGATGGTGGGCGAGCAGATCTACGAAGCGGGCTTCGAAGCCATTCGCAATCACGAGGCGCTGGCGGCTTGAGGGGAACATGGCGCTGACGGTGAAAACATTCGGTTCGATGAGCGAGGCTGCCGCCGCGCTGGCTTCGGATCGCACCGCGCGTTTTATCTCGGGCGGCACGCTGCTGATGCGCGCCATCAACGAGGGTGATACATCGATTGGCACGCTGGTGCGCTCGACGGACGCCGGCTACCGCCAGATCCGCAGCGATCCATCGCGCATCGAGATCGGTGCGGGCGCACGCATGGTGGACATTCTCGCCAATCGCGATCTCGCCTTCCTGCACCCCGCCGCCCGCATCGTCGGCGGACCCGCGGTACGGGCCATGGCAACAGTCGGCGGCAACCTGTTCGCCGGCTCGCCATACGGCGACTTCACAACGGCGCTCCTGGCGCTCGACGCGACCGTCTCGATCCAGGGGGCGTACGGCGGCGCACAGCAGATGCCGCTGGAGCAGTTCCTGCAAAGCCGCGACCGGGCCAGCGGCCTCGTTACCGCGCTGACGGTGCCGCGGCCTGCGAGCCACGATGCCTTTCGCTTCCGCAAGGTCTCGCGCGTCAAGCCCAAGGGCGTATCGGTGCTCAGTATCGCCGCGCACCTGCCGATGACCGGCGGCCGACTGGCCAATGTCCGCGTCGCCTACGGGGCTATGGCGCCGACGCCGATGCGCGCCCGCGCCGTCGAGCGCGCACTGGAGGGCCGCAGCCTCGATGCCGCGGGGATCGCACCCGCGCTCGCTGCTGCTGCCGAGGGCACCAGCCCGGCCACGGATGCGCTCGCAAGCGCCTGGTATCGCCGCGAGGTGCTGCCGGTGCACCTGCGCCGTGTCCTCCTCGGCGAGACAGGATAAGCCGCCATGGCCAAAACACCCGTACAGTTCCGGCTCAACGGCTCCGACAAGGCGGTGTTCGTCGACGGCGGAGAAAACCTGCTCAACGTCCTGCGCCGCGGCGTCGGCGACATGTCACCCAAGTACGGCTGCGGACAAGGCACATGCGGCGTTTGCACGGTGCTGATCGACGGCGAGCCACAACTTGCCTGCCTCACGCTGGCAGAGGCTTGCGGGGCCCGCTCCGTGGAGACTGCGCTCGGTTTGAGCGATGGTCCCAACCTGCATCCGCTGCAGACGGCTTTCATGGACCACTTTGCCGCCCAGTGCGGCTTCTGCACCTCGGGCATGCTGATGGCGGCCAAGGCGCTGCTCGACCGTAACCCCTCGCCGACGCGCGAGGAAGTCGCCGAGGCCATCTCCGGCAACATCTGCCGCTGCACGGGCTACGAGCCGATCATCAACGCCATTCTGGATGCAGCCGCCAAGCGGGGCGGCGGATCAAGCAGAGAGCAGGGCCATGCTCGAGTTTAGGAAAGAGTACTTCAAGGACGAACGCGACGACCGCCTCAACGAGGTCGGCCAGCCGCGCCAGCGCCAGGACATGCTGGGCCACGTCACGGGTCGCACGCGCTATTTCGACGACCACGCCTTCGAGGGGTTGCTGCATCTCAAGGTGCTGCGCAGCCCGCATCCGCACGCGCGTCTGCGCTCGATCGATACCTCGGCCGCGGAGCGCCTGCCGGGCGTGAAGCGCGTGATCCGCGCCGCCGACGTGCCGGTGAACAAGAATACGCTGCTGAGCCTTATCAACTTCGGCAAGGACGACGAGCCGCTGCTGGCCGTCGATAAGGTGCGCTACAAGGGTGAGCCGATCCTCGCCATCGTCGCTGAAAGCGAAGCCGCCGCCTACGACGCGCTGACCAAGGTGCGCGTGGAATACGATCCGCTGCCCGCAGTGTTCGACGTGGAGGAGGCTCTGAAGTCCGGTGCGCCGGTCGTCAACGAGACCTATCCGACGAACGCCTTCGAGTACCACGAGAAATACAATCATCAGAAGCTGCGCTTCGGCGACGTCGAGCGCGCCTTCGCGCAAGCCGACTTCGTGGTCGAAGAGCGCTATCAGATGTCGCCCATCGAGCACGCGCCCACCGAGACCAACGGCTCGATTGCTGCGCCCGAGACTAACGATCGCTTCGTGGTCCACACCTGCACGCAGGCGCTGTTCTTCTCGCTCGGCACGGCGGCGAAGCTGCTCGATGTTCCGTCTAATCGCCTGCATTTCCTTGGCGGCACGGTCGGTGGCGGCTTCGGCGGCAAGGTCGATTCGCTGACAGAACCACTCTCCATTCTCGGCGCCATGCTGACGGGACGGCCCGTGCGTTACGTGCTGAACCGCGAGGAGGAGATGCTGTACGGCTGCCCGCGCGGGGCCGAGCGGCACTACGTCAAGGACGGCGTGATGCGCGACGGCCGCATCGTCGCACGCAAGGTCACCAGCTACTTCGATGCCGGGGCCTATACGCGACTCTCCAGCTACGGTGCGGTGAAGTGCATCGCCCACATCCCGGGGCCCTACACCATCCCCAATGTGCACGCCGAGTCCTACTGCGTGTACACGAACCGTACGCCCGCCACCGCCATGCGCGGGTTCGGCATCACCGGCGTCGATTTCTCACTCGAGGTGCAGATGGACAAGCTGGCCCACAAGGTCGGCATGGACCCGATGGAGTTCCGCATCCTCAACGCCTATCGTGACGGCGACATGAAGGCCCATCGCCGCGAGGCGCACAACTGCGCGCTGGTCGAGTGTGTGCAGGTCGCCGCCGAAAAGGCGAACTGGCCGATCCGCGATGAATACCGGCGCATGAACTCCATGACTGGCGGTGGCGGCGAGCGCGCGATCATCCCGCCGACGGCCACCGACGAGGGCGGCCGCATCGGTGCCGGGCGACCGGCAGCAAGCACGCCGCCGCGCCCGCTTGCACCCACAGTCGCACCGCCGCCACGCGTGCCGCTGCCAGCCGCCGCACAACCGCGCGCGCCGCAACCGGCGATGAGCCAACCCCAGGCAGCCCCGCTGCAACGGCCCACGACGCCTCCGCCGCCCGCGCCACCTCCGCCCGTCGCGCCGGCCAAGCCCGCCGCAACGCCCCAGCACGGTGCCACACGCTTCTCCAGCGTGTTCGGCACACGGAGGCGCTAAGTCATGGCCAAGCATCGCGGACGCGGCATGGCCGCTATCAACTACCCGATCGGCATGAACCTCGGCGGCGACCCAAGCCAGGCGCTGGTGCATTCCAACCCCGAGGGCAAGTTTACCGTCACATTGTCGGCCATCGACCTTGGCCAGGGCATGAAGCAGGTGACGCGCCAGATCGCGGCGGAGACGCTGGGCGTGCCCATCGCCGACGTCTACGTCGACACCGCAGACTCTGACACCGGCCCGCACGACATGGGCAGCTTCGCTTCGCGCGGCACGCATCGCGTCGGGAATGCGGTGGCAGCGGCATCGAAAGAAGCGCGCGGCGTGATGATGGAGGCGGCCGCCGAGGAGCTGGAGGTCAATGCAGCGGACCTCGACACCGATGGCCGCGGCAACATCCATGTGAAGGGCGCACCTTCGCGCGCGATCTCGGTGAAAGACGTCGCCGTTGCCGCGCAGTTCAGGCAAGGCAAGACCATTGCCGGCCGCGGTATCTTCCTGATCCCACTGTCCGAGGTGAACCCGGAAACGGGCGAGATGAGCCCCGTCTCCTGCTATGCGCACGCCTGTCTCGTCGCCGATCTCGAAGTCGATGACGAGACCGGTGAGGTGACCGTTCTCAAGATGACAAGCGCCTACGAGCTCGGCCGCGCCATCAACCCGAAGATGGTCGAGCAGCAGCTCGTCGGTGGCGCCTGGATGGGCATGAGCCACGCGCTTTATGAAACGCCGGAGCCCTACTATCCAGACATCGCGCACGGTCCGCGCGACTTCAACGAATACGTCATGCCGGGCCCCGGCGATATCTGCCCGCACGACATCGCCGTGCTGGAGCGGCCGGCACCCGACGGTCCGTTTGGCGGCAAGGGGCCGGGCGAGATGTGTGCCAACCCGGTGCTGCCGGCCGTCGCCAACGCGATCTTCAACGCCGTCGGCGTGCGCGTCGACGAGCTGCCGATCACGCCGGAAAAGGTTCTGCGCGCCATCAAGGCACAAGGTGGCGCGCGCCCGCAAGGCGTGCCGGGAGGGCGGCGCTAGGCCATGGCCATCCGCGCCAAAATCGTCGGCATTGACAGCCCGGAGGCGCTGGCAGGCGCGCTCCGCAGCGCCTTCTACCTGGCCGATGATGGCCTTGCGACCGCGGCCTATCTGGCACTGGCGCTGGGCAAGCCGCTGCTGCTTGAAGGCGCCCCCGGTGTCGGCAAGACTGAGGCCGCGAAAGCTATCTCAGGCGTTCTCGGTCGCCGCCTGATCCGGCTCCAGTGCTACGAGGGCATCGATGCGGCCGCTGCGCTTTATGAGTGGAACTATCCCCGCCAGATGCTGGCGATCAGGCAGGCGGGCGAGGAGCCGATCGATATCTATCATGATGCGTTCCTGATCGAGCGGCCGATGCTGCAAGCGCTGCGCGCGCCGGACAGTGCCGTGTTGCTGCTGGACGAGATCGACCGCTCCGATCACGAGTTCGAGGCGCTGCTGCTGGAGTTCCTGTCCGACTTCACCATCTCGATCCCCGAGCGCGGCACGCTGTCCGCGCGCGAGCGCCCGGTCGTGATCCTCACCTCCAATCGCACGCGCGAGCTGCACGAGGCGCTCCGCCGCCGCTGTGTCTATCACTACATCAGCTATCCGGCGCCTGAGCGTGAGGCGCAAATCATCATGCTGCGCGCCTCCAGCGTCGCCGAGCAGACTGCGCGGGCGGTGGTCGCCGCCGTCGGCCAGTTGCGCCGCGAGCCGCTGACCAAGCCGCCGGGCATCGCCGAGGCCGTCGATTGGGCCGAAGCCGCAACCGTGCTTGCGAGCACCGGCGCCGCATGGCCGGACGCGTTCAAGCGATCGATCGGCGCGGTCATCAAGGACGAGGAGGACCTGGCGCAGATCGCACCGCGCCTCGATGCCATCATCACGGGGGTGGCGGCATGACTGGCGCCACGCTCCCCCTCGCCGCGCAGCCGTTCGTTGCTTTTGCCAGCCTTCTGCGCGCCAACGGTTTCGCGGTCGCGCCCGAGCAGACCACGGCATTCCTGTCCGCCATCACGTTGCTCGGTCCGCGCAGTCTCGATCACATCCGCCGTGCCGCGCACGCGACCTTCGCGCCGCCGCCGGAACGCCACGACGAGTTCAACGCCATTTTCGACGCGCACTTCCTCGGTGCCGTGGAGCTGGGCCGCGAGATCGGCGAGCCTGATCCCGATGACTTCACCGTGCAGGAGGATAACCGCGGCGGCTTTGAGCCGCCGAGCTCCGATGACGTCAACGAGGCCGGCCAGGCTGCCACCGCCGCCGAGGCACTCTCCGTCCGCCGCTTCGCCGAAGCGGATGAGACCGACACGCTGCGCCGCTTTCGCCGCGCGGCGGCGGAGCGCCTGCCCTTGCGCCGCGGTTATCGCCGCGTTGCAGCCAAGCACGGTCGAAGCCTCGATTTGCGCCGTGCCATGAAGGAAGCCATCCGCAACGATGGCGAGATCTTCCGTCTTCCCCAGCTCACGCGCAGGCAGCGCCGCCGCAACATCCTCCTGCTCGTCGATGTGTCGGGCTCCATGAAGAGCCGCACCGAGCCGCACCTGCGCTTCGCCCATGCGCTGGTACGCGCAGCGGAACGGATCGAGGTGTTTACCATCGGCACACGCCTCACGCGCGTGACCAATGCGCTGAATCGCAAGAACCGCGAGCAGGCGCTCGCTGTCGCCTCCGGCGTCGTCTCGGACTGGGACGGAGGCACGCGTATCGGCGACGCCCTGCAGGCGTTCCTCGCTGTTCCGCGTTTTGCCGGTTACGCGCGCGGCGCTGTGGTGCTTATCCTTTCCGACGGCCTGGAGCGCGGCGACCCCAAGGCGATGACCGACGCTGTCCGCCGTCTTGCGGCGCGTTCTTGGCATGTCTCCTGGATCACGCCGCTCGCCGCCGATCCCGCCTACCGACCCGAAACGGCGGCCCTCAAATCCATCCTGCCGTTGATCGATGCGCTGGCTGACGGCAGCTCGACGCAACGGCTCTGCGAACACGTGCTCGCCCTCTCCCGGCAGAGGGCGGCATGAAACCAACAACAGTGTTTGTCTAGGGAAGGACGACCATGGCCCTCGAAATCAAGATCCTCGACTACGGCGATATTGAGCTGGAAAGCAGCTTCCTCGTGCTCGGCCGCGACTGCGGCCGCACCCGCCGCGTTCCCACGCTCGGCTTCCTCATCCTCGGTGGGCCATGGCCAATCGTGGTCGACACCGGTTACCGCTCCAACCAGATCATGGAAACGCTCGGCATGCGCGGGTTGCAGTTCCACGAGAACATGATCGAGAACCAGCTCGGCAAATACGGCGTGCGCATGGGCGACGTGCGCTACGTCATGCACACGCACTTGCACATCGACCACGCCGGCAAGGACGACCTGTTCCCGATGAATACGACGGTGGTGCTGAACCGCCGCGAGATGGAATACTCGGTCTCGGGCTTGATGCACCCGCAGTACCCGCTGCCGGACACCAAGCATCTGGTCGATCGTCTGCACACCAAAAACGCCCTGCGCTTCCTCGATCTGGAGATCTCTGGACCGATCGAGATCTGCCCCGGCGTCTACTGCGAGGCCGCGGGGGCGCATACCGAAGGCTCCATGAACGTGCACGTCCATACCGCCGAGGGCATCGCCACCATCTGCGGCGACGTGATCTACGACTTCCACGACCAGATCATCCAGCCATTCCACGAGATCAGCTGGATGGAGCCGCGCACGACCGGCAACCACGGCGTGAGCAAGCGAGATGAGAAGGCGCAGATCAAGAAGCTGCTGAGCAACGCCAAGTTCCTCCTTCCCGTGCACGACCGTCCCGCCAAGATAGAAGGCGGCCAGGTCGTCGGCCGCCTGCACGACGTCGTGCCCGGTCCCGTCACGCAGTCGACAAGCCCCCGCAACTGGTTCCCGGCCTAAGGCGCGCGCGTCATGTCACACGTCGTCGTCAAGCGCGAGTTCGAAGAGCTGATCGACACCTGGGCGGCCGTAAGCCAGGTCGGCACCGGTTTCACGTTCACGGAGGGGCCGATCTGGCACCCGGTTGATCAGTATCTCCTGTTCTCGGACATGCCCGCCGACGTGCGGCGGCGCTGGGACCAGCGCGGTGGTGTGCGCGAGGTCAAGCGCCCGTCGAACAAATGCAATGGCATGACCTACGACAAGGACCTGAACCTGATTGTCTGCGAGCATGCCACCTCGAGCCTTGTGCGCGAGCGTCCTGATGGGCAACGCGAGGTCATCGCATCCCACTTCGAAGGCCACGAGCTCAACAGCCCGAACGACGTGGTCGTGAAGTCGGACGGCTCGATCTATTTCTCCGATCCTTGGTACGGCCGCATGCCGGTCTACGGCGTCGAGCGCCCGCGTCAGCTTGGCTTCCAGGGCGTGTATCGCATTCCCCCCGGTGGTGGTGAGCCATCGCTGGAGGTGGATCGCCACATGTTCGATCAGCCCAACGGCTTGTGCTTCTCGCCCGACGAGCATCGTCTCTACGTCAACGACACCGTGCAGGCGTTGATCCGCGTGTTCGACGTGTCCACCTACGGCTCGCTGCTCAACGGCCGCGTGTTCGCGAGCGGCCTGGTGTCGGAGCGCGAACCCGGCCTCCCTGACGGCATGAAATGTGACGCGCGCGGCAACGTCTGGGTCACGGCACCCGGCGGCGTGTGGGTGTACGCGCCTTCGGGCGAATTGATCGGCAAGGTGCGCGTGCCGGAGCTGGTCGCCAACCTCGCCTGGGGCGGGCCCGATTTCCAGACGCTCTACATGTGTGCCACACACTCGGTCTATGCGGTCAAGACCAAGGTCGGCCCGCGCCTGGAGCCCTATATGCGGGCCCGCAACGGAAGCGGTAGCAGCACCAGCCGCGCCGCCGGCTTCGATGCGCCCTACATGCCGCCGGCCGTCTCCGCTCCGGCTCCTCGGACCTCATCGCCGCCGCCGCAGGCGGCACCGCTGCTCAAAACTCTGGAGCGACTCGACCCCAACCGCTGCGCGCTCATCATCCAGGACATGCAGAACGACGTGGTCATGGACGGCGGCGCATTTGCCTCGTCCGGCTCGCCAGTACACTGCAAGCAGCAGAACGCCATTCCCAACGCAATGCGGCTTGCCGAGGTTGCCCGCCGCCGCGGCGTGATGGTCATCCACGTGTGGTTCATCGTCGAGCCTGGCGCGCCCGGCGTCACACTCAACGCGCCCCTCTTCGAAGGGTTGGTCGAGTCCAAGGCCATGGTGCGCGGGTCATGGGGCGCAGCTCCGGTGGCGGGGCTCGAAGCAAAATCGGGCGACCATGTCGTGGAAAAAATGCGCATGAGTGCTTGGGAGGGCTCGCGCTTGGAGACCGTGCTCAAAGCCGGCCGCCGCGACATCGTCATCGTCACGGGCGCGTGGACGAACATGTCGATCGAGCACACGGCGCGAACCGGGGCCGACAAAGGCTACATCATGATCGTGCCCGAGGATTGCTGTTCGACCATGAACGCAGAGTGGCACAATGCATCGATCAACTACGCGCTTCAGAACGTGTCCGCGGTGACTAAGGCGGACGACGTCATCGCGGCGCTGGGATAGCCCGTACGCGGCGGTTTATGCATCGCCACAGGCTCGAACGTCGCAATTTGCCCGCTGCGGCCGGCTCTGGAACGCAGCTGGGCCTTGCAAACGGTGCGAAAAGCTAAGATCGTCCTGCCATTCTTCTAGTGAGAGTTGGGGATCCGTAACGATGATGCGTTTGTTTGCAGCGCTCGCTGCCGCCCTCGTTGGTTTGGCGGTTGTGCCGAACCCGGCCGAGGCCGGAAAGAAGACCGATACTCTGGTCTGGGCAACCGATCGCGATAACCCGATCGCCGATCCGTTCTACCTCAACACCCGCGAGCTCGTGGTCATCGGGCACCAGGCGTGGGACACGCTCGTCATCATCGATCCCAAGACCAGCGAGATCAAACCTCTCATCGCCACCAAGTGGAACTGGGTCGACACCAAGACGCTGGAGATGGAGCTACGCAAGGACATCAAGTTCCATTCGGGCAAGCCGCTCGATGCGGACGATGTGGTCTACACGTTGAATTTCGTCTCCAATAAGGAGAACGCGATCTCCAACTTCGCGTTGCTGGCCTGGATCAAGAGCGCGGAGAAGCTCGACCAGTACAAGGTGCGCATCCACCTGCACAATCCATTCCCGCCGGCGCTCGCCTATCTGGCTGGCCTTGGCTTCATTCTGCAGAACGGGCACTACGACAACGCACCGGCGCGACCCGACGGCAAGAAGGATTTCGGTGCCGTTCCTCCGAACGGTTCGGGTCCTTACAAGATTACCGAGGTCAAGCCCGGCCAGCACATTCTCATGGAGCGCAACAACGACTACTTCAAAGGCGGCTTCAAAGGCACGCCGGCGATCTCCAAGGTGATGTTCCGCACCATCAAGGACGCCAACACCCGCGCGGCCGAGTTGATGACGGGTGCCATTGATTGGATCTGGGACGTGCCCAAGGATCAGGCCGAGCGCTTGCAGGCCAATCCTGCGCTAGTTGTGGAGAACGCCAAGACGTTGCGCGTGTCCTACTTGCAGTTCGATGTGCTGGGCAGTTCGGGCCAGAAATTCTTCATGGACAAGAAGGTCCGCCAAGCCGTTGCCCATTCCATCAACCGCGAGTCGCTGACGAAGAACCTCGTGGGGCCGGCTTCTGTGGTCTCGCACTCACCGTGCCATGCGGACCAGTTCGGCTGCTCGGACAATGTCACCAAGTATCCCTATGACCCAGCCAAGGCCAAAGCGCTCTTGAAGGAGGCGGGTTTCCCTGACGGCTTCGAGTTTGACCTGTTCGCCTATCGCGACCGGGAGTTCACCGAGGCGGTAATCGGCGACCTGGCTAAGGCCGGCATCCGGCCCAAGCTCACCTACCAGCAGTACACCGCGTTCCTGGAGGCGGTCCGCAAGGGCCGCACTCCGGTGGCGCACGGCACTTGGGGCTCCAATTCCATTCCCGACGTGTCGGCGATGACGGCGCATTTCTTTCTGCACGGCCCAGACGACATCACCAAGGATCCGAAGACAAAGGAGTTGATCGAGGCTGCCGATGCCCTGACCGACCCTGAGCAGCGTCGTGCGGCTTGGCAGAAGGTGCTGGAGCACATCGCGGCTGAGTGTTTCTGGGTGCCGCTGTTCACCTACGCAAAGTATTACGCGTTCTCGCGCGATCTCGACTTCGTGCCGACCTCGGACGAGATCCCGCAGTTCTACGCAGCGAAGTGGAAGTAGTAGCGGGGTTGAACCCGAAGGGCGCTGCAGATGCTCGCCTTTGCTTTGAAGCGGTTGGGCGTGGCCTTGCTGGTCGCGCTCACCGTGTCGCTCATCACCTTTTCGATGATCTACGTTTCGGGCGACCCAGCAATCGCGATCGCCGGCGAAGGCGCCCGCGCGCAGGACATTGAGGCCATCCGCAAGTTCTACGGCTTTGACCGGCCGATCGCGGTCCAGTACTTCGATTGGCTCAAAGGGGCGTTGCAGGGAGACTTCGGGCGCTCCTACCACATGCGCCAGCCTGTCTCCGAGATCATCTTTTCGCGGCTGCCCGTCACCATGCTGCTCGGCGCGGCGGCGATCGGTTTCGCGCTGGTTCTGGCTATTCCACTAGGTGTGCTCGCGGCGGTGCGCCCCAATTCGATCTTCGACCGCTTTGCGCTGACGCTCGCCGTCGTCGGCCAGGCGATGCCGTCGTTCTGGTTTGCTCTGACACTGGTGCTCTGGTTCGGCGTGTATTGGCGGCTGCTGCCAATCACCGGCTCCGACAGCTGGCAGAACTTCGTCATGCCCGCGATCGCGCTCGGCTACTACGTCACGCCGGCTGTGATGCGGCTCACGCGTGCTGGCGTCTTGGAGGTGCTCTCGGCCGACTATATCCGCACCGCGCGGGCAAAGGGGCTGCGGCCGCCGACCGTGTTGTTCAAGCACGCGCTGCGCAACGCCATCATTCCGGTCGTTTCGCTGGCGGCCGTACAGTTCGGGTTCATGCTGGGTGGATCGATCGTCATCGAGACGATCTTCCAGATCAACGGCCTCGGTTATCTCGCGTGGGAATCGATCCAGCGCAAGGATTTGCCGACCATGCAGGCGATCGTGCTGGTTCTGTCCGTCATCTATGTGCTGCTGACGCTGCTGGCAGACCTGCTCAATGCCTTCCTCGATCCACGGCTGAGAGTGGCTTGAGATGGCGAGCGTCCTGACCCCAACCGGCATGCCGACGGCCGCCCAGGTTCTGGCGCCGACCCCAGGTGTATTGTTGCGGCGACGCATCTTCCGGCACTGGGGCTTGATGCTCGGTGGCGTCATCCTCGGGGTAATCGTGCTGATGGCGCTTACGGCGCCGCTGATTGCGCCGCATGATCCCTACGATCAGCAACTCGCGCGCAAGCTCATACCGCCCATCTGGCATGCGTCGGCCAAGGCTACGTGGGTGCACCCGCTCGGCACAGACCATCTCGGCCGCGACTATCTCTCGCGTCTGCTTTACGGGGCGCAAATCTCCCTGCTCATCGGCTTCTCCGCCATGCTGATCTCGGGCGTGATTGGGACGGTGCTCGGTGTCCTCGCCGGTTATTTCGGCGGGCGCGTCGACATGGTTGTGAACTTCATCGTTACGACGCGCCTCTCCATGCCGGTTGTCCTCGTCGCGCTGGCGGTGGTCTCGATCATCGGCTCATCACTGACCGTCGTCATCTGGGTGCTGGGACTGCTGATCTGGGATCGCTTCGCCGTGGTGATGCGCAGCGCAACCCAGCAGATACGCGCGCGCGAGTTCATCACCGCGGCTCAGGCGCTCGGATGCTCGACACCCCGCATTTTGCTCACTGAGGTGGCGCCCAATGTGCTCAACCACCTGATTGTGGTCGCGACGCTGGAGATGGCGCACGCAATCCTGCTGGAAGCGGCTCTGTCGTTCCTGGGGCTCGGCGTGCAGCCGCCCACACCCTCGTGGGGCCTGATGGTGTCGGAGGCCAAGGGCCTCATGTTCTTCGATCCGTGGCTGATCACCATTCCCGGTGTCGCCCTGTTCATGCTCGTGCTTGCCATCAACATGCTGGGCGACGGCCTGCGCGACGTGACCGCGCCCGAGAACCGCGCATGAGCGAGCGCATCCTTACGGTCGACGACTTGCGTGTCGATCTGCCCGTACCTGCCGGGACGCTGCATGCCGTGCAGGGTGTTTCGTTCCACGTCGACCGCGGCGAAACGGTCTGCATCGTCGGCGAGTCCGGCTGCGGGAAGACGCTGACCGCGTTGGCGATCATGGATCTCCTGCCGACCAAAGCCATGCGCCAGGCGGCGCGACTGGACCTCGCCGGGCTCAGCCTGGTCAACATCAGCGAGCGGCAGATGGCCGATATTCGCGGCGCGGTCGCCTCGATGATCTTCCAGGAGCCGATGACGTCGCTCAATCCTGCCTACACCATCGGAAACCAACTCGAGGAAGCCATGCTGCGGCACAAGCCGGTATCGCGCCGGCAAGCGCGGGAGCGGGCAGTCTATCTGCTCGAGCGCGTGGGCATCACGGCAGCGGCCAGCCGATTGAAGCAGTATCCGCACCAGCTTTCCGGCGGGCTTCGTCAGCGCGTTATGATCGCCATGGCACTGATGTGCGCGCCGTCGCTGATTCTCGCAGATGAGCCGACGACGGCCTTGGACGTCACCATCCAGGCGCAGATACTCCATCTTCTGGCCGAGCTGCAGCGCGAGTTCGCCATGGGCCTCGTGCTTATTACGCACGATCTGGGCGTGGTGGCACGGATCGCAACCCGCGTGATCGTCATGTACGCCGGCCAGGTGGTGGAGGCCGGCACGGCGGACGCCATCTTCTCCGCGCCCGCGCACCCCTATACGCGCGGTCTGCTGGCATGCATTCCCGTACCCGGGCGCACCAGACGGGGCGAACCGCTCGGCACCATCCGCGGCATGGTGCCTTCGCTGGTGGGCCAGCGCGTGGGATGCCGTTTTGCAGGGCGCTGCGACTTCGCCAACGATGCCTGCACGCGAGCGGACGTTCCGCTCGAAGGTTCGGAAACGCAAGGGCATCACGTGCGCTGCATCCGCCATCGCGAGCTTCCAGCCTGGATGCGAGCGCGGCAGCAGGAAGTCGCGCCATCATGAGCGTGGCCGCGACATCTGACGTCAACGCACCGATGCTGGAAGCGCGCGACGTCGGGCGCATGTTCCAGGTGTCTGCCGGTGTGTTCAAGGCCAAACGGCGCCTGTCGGCGGTGGAAGGCGTCAGCTTGATGGTGCGCGCAGGAGAGGTGGTCGGCCTCGTCGGCGAGTCGGGTTGCGGAAAGACGACGCTGGCGCGCATGCTGCTCGGCCTGCTGCCGCCTTCGCGCGGCGAAATCCGTATTGCGGGACAACCGGCGGCCGCCCTCTCGCGCCGGGAGGTTGCAAAGCTCGTCCAGCCTGTGTTTCAGGACCCCTACTCCTCTCTCAATCCACGCAAGTCGATCGGGTCCATCATCGGCTTGCCGCTGCGGGTGCAAGGCGGCGGCGACGGCGTCGGGGAACGTCGGCGTGTGGAAGAGATGATGGAGCGCGTGGGCCTGTCGGGCACGCTCTATGACAACTATCCAAGCCAGCTCTCCGGCGGCCAGCGTCAGCGCGTCGCCATCGCACGGGCCCTCATCAACCGGCCCCGCCTGGTCATCTGCGACGAGCCAACGTCGGCGCTGGATGTTTCGGTGCAATCGCAGATCCTAAACCTGCTGCAGGAGTTGCGCCGCGATCTGGGGCTCACTTACCTCCTTATCAGCCACAATCTCGCGGTCGTGGAACACATGGCGACACGCGTGTTCGTCATGTATCTGGGGCGGATTGTGGAGGAGGCCGACACCGATACGCTCTTCCAGGCCCCGAAGCATCCCTATACCCGGGCCCTGCTCGATTCGGTTCTCACGCCGGTGCCGGGGCTCGGCGTGCCCGATACCCATCTGGGCGCCGCCTACCCCAATCCGCTCGACGTGCCGCCTGGGTGCCGCTTCCATCCCCGCTGCCCGCGTGTGATGGATGTGTGTCGCAGGATTGCCCCGAAAGCCGTTTCGAGCGGCAAGGGCATGGTTGAGTGCCACCTTTACGGCACGGCCTAAGGGCCCGGACATTTGCTTGTGGCCGCCGGCAGCCCGTTGCCACGTCAGATGAGGTCGGCGGCGGGTTGGCTGGGGAACTAGGATTCGAACCTAGATTAACGGAGTCAGAGTCCGCTGTTCTACCGTTGAACTATTCCCCAACGACGACCTCAGGGGCCGGTAGGCATCGCGCTGCTATCTATCAGTGGTTACCGTGCTTCGCAAGCAACCGTAGAGACTGCGTTCCCTTGTTTTTCAGGCCTCGCGCACATGGGCCGCGCCTGATAAATTGGTTCGTAAGCCAAACAAGAAAGGACGCTTGGCTGTTCCGCGGCTCGCTGTGGACGGCAAGCGCCGGAGAAGGATGGAGGAGGGTGAGGACCGTGCTGCCGGTGCGCAAGCGCCGGACGGTCAGCAATTGGTCCGGCAACAGGGGCCTGCAGCGCTCAACGGTCCGTTGAGTGATCGGTCCGGCGCGCCGGGACATCACCATAGATCCCGTGATGGTGTGCTGCCGACGTACGCCGCGCTCGACCTTGGAACCAACAACTGCCGTCTGCTTGTTGCGCGTCCCCAACATCGCGGCTTCAAGGTCGTCGACGCGTTCTCTCGCATCATCCGGCTTGGAGAGGGCGTCACGACCTCGGGCAAGCTCTCGCCCGAGGCCATGGACCGCACGCTGGATGCCCTGAAGATCTGTGCCGCAAAAATGCGCCGGCACAAAGTGCGGCGCGCGGGTTTGATTGCCACCGAGGCCTGCAGGCTCGCGGACAATGCGCTCGACTTCCTGTCGCGCGTGCGGGAGGAGACCGGGCTCGATATCCAGATCGTCAGCCGCGAGACGGAAGCGCGCCTGGCCGTGTCGGGGTGCGCCTCCCTGATTGATCCGACGTGCGACCTCGCGTTGGTGTTCGATATCGGCGGCGGCTCGTCGGAATTGATCTGGCTCGACCTGCGCCGCCGGCGCCATTCGGACAAAATGCCGATCGACCGGATCGCAGCTCAAGACTGCATTGTTGCCTGGACGTCGTTGCCTGTGGGTGTCGTTGCGCTTGCCGAACGCTTTGGCGGCGAAGAGGTCGACAGCGCTGTGTTCGAGGGCATGGTAGAGCACGTTCAAGGGTTGCTCGAGCCCTTTGAAGCCGCGCATCGCCTGCGCGAGCGCATCAAGGATACCTGCACGCACCTGCTGGGTACGTCCGGCACCGTCACCACCGTTGCGGGCGTGCATCTCGGGCTGCCGCGCTACGATCGCAAGCAGGTCGACGGCTGTTGGCTCGACGTGACTCAGGCGAGAGCCGTCACGTCGCAGTTGCTGGCGTGCTCCTACACCGAGCGCGTGGCGCAACCTTGCATCGGTGTGGAACGGGCGGAGTTCGTGCTCGCCGGCTGCGCCATCCTCGAAGCCATGCTGCGGACTTGGGCGTGCGAGAGGTTGCGGGTGGCAGACCGCGGGTTGCGGGAAGGCATTCTGGCGACGCTGATGACCGAGGATGGCGTGCATCGCCGCGGCGGTCGCGCACGTTTTCTCAATCGCTAGGCGCCAGGCCATGGCGAGGAAACCGGGCGACAGCAAGGGCCGGCTCGGCGGCCGGCGGCAAGCCGCAGTGCGGTTGAAAACCGCCAAGCGCCGGTCGGCGTCTTCGCAGCGCTGGCTGGAGCGCCAGCTCAACGATCCGTTTGTGGCCGCGGCCCAGCACGAAGGCTACCGCTCACGTGCGGCCTACAAGCTTGCTGACATCGACGAGCGTTACCGGTTCCTGAAATCTGGCGCACGCGTGGTGGACCTCGGCGCTGCGCCGGGGGGCTGGTCGCAGGTGGCGGCCCAGCGTGTGCGCTCGGTCGAGGGCAAGGGGCAGGTGATCGCGATCGATCTGCTGAGCATGGAGCCTGTTGCGGGTGTCGATTTCATGCAGCTCGACTTCATGGACCCCGAGGCGCCGGACCGTCTCAGGGCCCTGCTCCGGGAGGGGCAAGCCGACGTCGTGCTCTCCGACATGGCTGCCCAAGGAACCGGGCATGCACGGACGGACCACTTGCGGATCATCGGGTTGGCCGAAGCGGCGGCGGAGTTCGCCCTGTCCGTCCTGGCTCCCGGCGGGACCTTTGTCTGTAAGCTGTTCCAGGGTGGGACAGAACGGGAGCTGCTGGATCAGTTGAAGCGGGCTTTCGGCGGGGTCAAACATGTGAAGCCCCCCGCCAGCCGCTCCGAGTCGGCAGAGGTCTACCTGGTGGCAACCGGCTTCCGGGGCTTGTAGGGCCGGCTTTCAGTCCCTTCCCCCGGGGCGGGTCGTCTGCTACATAGCCGCCAAACGATTCCTATACACGAGCGGCCATCGCCGCGTGCCAGGTGGGGGCTTGGCGCGCCCGTAGTCTGTCAACCTGGGCTTGGCCCAGGAGATTGGAGACGTGCATGACCCAGCGGTCCCGCCTGGACGACACTGCCGTGGCCCTGACGTTCGACGACGTGCTCCTCCAACCACGCCCCTCCGACGTACTGCCCGGAGAGACGGACGTTGCATCGCGGGTCACACGCCAAATCGATGTACGGATACCCATTCTCTCCTCCGCCATGGACACAGTGACGGAAGGGCGGCTCGCCATTGCCATGGCGCAGGCGGGCGGCATCGGCGTCATTCATCGCAACATGACACCGGACCAGCAGGCCGAGCAGGTCGCTTTGGTCAAGCGCTACGTGGCCGGCATGGTCGTGAACCCCTACACCATCGAGCCCAGCGCGACACTGGCCGACGCCTTGAGGCTGATGGCCGAGAAGAACATCTCCGGCGTGCCGGTGGTAGAGGCGGGCAAAAAGGGCAAGCTGGTCGGCATTCTCACCAACCGGGATGTCCGCTTCGCGCACAACCCCAGCACGCCCGTCTCCGAACTGATGACCAAGAAGCTGGTCACAGTGACGGACGGCGTGCCACGCGAGGACGCCCAGCGCCTATTGCACCAGAACCGGATCGAGAAGCTGCTGGTGGTCGACGAGGATTTTCGCTGCGTCGGGTTGATCACCGTGAAGGACATCGAGAAGTCGCTCAAGTATCCGAAGGCCTGCAAGGACGAGCAGGGACGCCTTCGCGTCGCGGCGGCCACCAGCGTCGGTGACGATGGCTTCCATCGAGCGGAGCAGCTGATCGCGGCCGACGTCGACTTGGTCGTGGTGGATACCGCACACGGCCATTCAAGCCGCGTCCTAGAGATGGTGACGCGCATCAAGAAGCTGTCCAACCGCGTGCAGGTGATCGCAGGCAATGTGGCCACGTCGGACGGCACCAAGGCCCTGATCGATGCGGGTGCGGATGCCGTGAAGGTTGGCATCGGGCCGGGGTCGATCTGCACCACGCGCGTCGTCGCGGGTGTGGGCGTTCCTCAACTGACGGCCATCATGGATGCCGTGGAGGTTGCCAAGAAGCAGGATGTGCCCGTGATCGCCGATGGCGGCATCAAGTATTCGGGCGACCTGGTGAAGGCGCTGGCGGCGGGCGCGGACTGCGCCATGATCGGTGCGCTTCTCGCCGGTACGGACGAGGCGCCTGGCGAGACCTACCTCTATCAGGGAAGGACCTACAAGGCGTACCGCGGCATGGGATCTGTCGGCGCGATGGCCCGCGGCAGCGCCGACCGCTACTTCCAGCAAGAGGTGAAGGACACGCTCAAGCTGGTGCCGGAAGGCATCGAGGGTCAGGTGCCCTACAAGGGACCCGTGGACGGCGTGCTGCACCAGCTTGTCGGCGGCTTGCGCGCGGGCATGGGTTATGTCGGCGCCGCGAACCTAAGGGCCCTGCGCGAGCGCGCCCGATTTGTCCGCGTGTCGCCGGCCAGCTTTGCCGAGAGCCATCCGCACGGCGTGGGCATCACGCGCGAGGCGCCGAACTATCAGCGCAACGGCTAGGCAGGGCGGAAGCAACTTTCCACTCGGGGGATCGCATGAACCAGGTCGCCATACTGTATCCGGTCTTCGTCCAAGTGCTCTTGACGTTCGTGGTTTACGGACTGCTGGCGGTCTCGCGCGCGCAGGCGATCTCAAAGATGAACAGGGGCCGGGGAAATCCCGACCTGGCACTCGGACGCGTCGAGTGGCCGGAAGATGCCGTCAAGCGCGCCGCAAACCAACGCAACCAGTTCGAGCTGCCGGTGCTGTTCTACGCGGTTACGGCGTTTTCGCTGATCGTCGCGGCGGCAGATTTCTTGATGGTCGTCCTGGCTTGGCTGTTCGCGCTGACGCGCATCCTGCACGCCGCGATTCACATCGGCCCCAACAAGGTTCGCTGGCGCTCACCGGTGTTCGGCCTTGGTGTGGTCATCCTCGCTATCATGTGGCTGAAGCTATTCATCCATGTGGCGACCCGCGGGGTCGCCGCCTGACGCCATGCGGCCTGGAGCGCAGATCAAGGCCGCGGCGGAGGTCCTCGACGACATCCTGAGCCGGCACCGGACGGCTGCAGATGCGCTCGCAGACTGGGGACGCAGCCATCGCTTTGCCGGCTCCGGCGACCGGGCCGCTATTGGCAACCTGGTCTACGATGCATTGCGGCGCCGCCGGTCGCTGTCCGCGCAGATGTCGAGTGACACCCCCCGTGCACTGGCCTTGGCCGCCGCTTCCCAGGCACTGGGCATCCCTGATGATGAGGTGATTGCAGCGGCAGAAGACCCATCGACGCCGCACGCAATGGGTGCGCTCAACGAGCAGGAGCGATCTGGGATTGTGCGCAGGCTCGATGTCGAGACGCCGGCCGCGGTCATGGGCGACATTCCGGACTGGCTTTACCCATCCTTCGAACGCGCCTTCGGTGCGGCCGCAGCAAATGAGGGCGCGGCACTCGCGCATCGCGCTCCGGTCGACCTCCGTGTGAACGCACTCAAGGCGGACCGCCCCAAAGTGCTGAAGGCACTCGCGCGGTTCGCTCCCGGTGAGACCCCGCTATCGCCGCTCGGCGTCCGTCTCCCGGCGCCGGGGGGGCCGCGTCGCTCTCCCAACGTAGAAGCCGAGGCCAGTCACGGGCGCGGCTGGTTCGAAGTCCAGGACGAAGGCTCGCAGGTCGCCGCACTGCTGGCGGGCGTTGCGCCGCGTCAGCAGGTGCTCGACATCTGTGCCGGCGCTGGCGGCAAGACGCTCGCCTTTGCCGCAGCCATGCGCAACACGGGGCAGGTCTATGCCTACGATGGAGAAACCGGCCGTCTGCGGCCCATTTTCGAGCGTTTGAAGCGGGCTGGCGCCCGCAACGTACAAGTCTTGCCGGCGGGCGACGCGGAGGCCCTGGCGGGTCTCGGTCCACGCTTCGATGTCGTCTTCGTCGATGCGCCCTGTAGTGGGACCGGAGCGTGGCGGCGGCGGCCAGATGCGAAGTGGCGCCTGAAGCCGGCGAACCTCGCCGAACGCCAGAACGATCAGCGCGCAATTCTGGAGGTGGCAGCGCCGCTGGTGAAGCCAGGCGGGCGGCTTGTCTACGTCACGTGCTCCGTCCTGCCCGAGGAGAATGACGATCAGGTCGCTTGGTTCCTAGGCAACCATCCGGCCTTCTCCGCGTTGCCCTGGCCGACGGCCTGGGATGCGGCGGAACTCGGCACGCCGCCGCAATCTGCGGGCCAAGGGAGCCACGGGCTTCTGCTGACACCCGCGCGGCACGGAACCGACGGGTTCTTCATCAGCATTGCCCAACGCGCGCCCTGAGTGTTGCCGCCGAGCGGCAGCGACTCGCGCCTTGCATCCGCCGGCTGGTGTCCACAGATAAGTGTTTGACATGAGAACCGGGTATACTAAGGATCGCGCTTCGTCGGTCCGCTGCGGTTTTCACGCGCGGGCGCTGCCGGCCGTGCGAGACGACTTGGGCACCTTTGGCAGCCAGGGCCGCAACGAAGAGAGGACCGTCGTCCACCATGGTCATGCCTAGCAAGGCGAAGCGCCCGCGGCGCTTGCCCGCTCGTTCGTGCCTCGGACCCGTCGCCGATCTGGAAGCGCACCTGCCCGACGAGTGGTGGCGGAAGCTGTTCAACGCGCTGTACGTGAAGACCGACGGCGACGTCGTCGAGAACCTCGAGAATACGCGGCGCGAGGTGGATTTCATCGTGGCGTCGGCTGCCATCCAGCCGCACAGCCACATTCTCGACCTGTGCTGCGGCCAAGGCCGGCACTGCCTGGAGCTGGCGCGTCGCGGCTTCAAGAACGTGATGGGACTCGACCGTTCGCGCTATCTGGTGCGCCTGGCGAAGAAGCGCGCGCAGAACGAAAGTCTTCAGGTCCTCTTCAAGGAAGGCGACGCCCGTAATCCGCGCCTGCCGGAGAGCAGCATCGATTGCGTTGCCATCATGGGCAACTCGTTCGGCTACTTCTCCAACAAGCAGGATGATGAGAAGGTCCTGACGGCCGTCGGCAAGATCCTGCGGCCGAGCGGGCAGCTCGTGCTCGACATCACCGATGGCGCGCACATGCACGAGCACTTCGAGAAGCGCTCGTGGGAATGGATCGACGAGCATCATTTCGTCTGTCGCGAGAGATCCATCAGCCAGGACAGGGAGCGGCTGATCTCGCGCGAGGTCATCGTTCACGACGAGATGGGCGTGATCGCCGACCAGTTCTACGCCGAGCGGCTGTATACGCGGGAGAGTATCGGCAGGCTTCTGGAGAAGACGGGCTTCCGCAACGTTCGCCACCATGGCCACACCGAGTCGGTCTCGGATCGTGACCAGGATCTTGGCATGATGGCGCGCCGTCTCCTGCTGTCGGCGGACGCGCCGCTGCAGCCGGCGCGCAAGGGCCGCGGCAAGTTGCAAGCGTTGGACGTCACGGTCCTGCTCGGCGATCACCGGTTGCCGGATCAGGTAAAACGCGGCGGCACGTTCAATCCCGAAGACATGGAGACGGTGCGCAAGCTCAAGGACGCCCTGAGCGAGCTGCCCAACTACAAGTTCCGCTACCTCGATAATCACGGCACGTTGGAGCGTGATCTCTCCGAGCTGAGGACCGACCTGGTCTTCAACCTGTGCGACGAAGGCTGGAACAACGATCCCTTCAAGGAGCTGCACGTCCCGGCGCTGCTCGAGGTGCTGGGCATCGGCTACACCGGCGCGGGCCCCTCGGCGCTGGCCGCCTGCTATGACAAGGGCCTCGTGCGCGCGGTCGCGCAGTCGCTCGATGTGCCGGTGCCGCTCGAAAGCTATGTGCGGCCGGGCGACCAGGGCGCGACGCTGCCGTCCGTGTTTCCGGCGCTCTTGAAACCCAACCAGGGTGACAGCAGCCAGGGCATCACCAAGGATGCGGTGGTCTCCAACGAGAAGGCGCTGCTCGATTATCTCGACCGGCTGCGCGCGGACTTTCCGCGGCGCGGCGTTCTGGTGCAGGAGTTCCTGACGGGCGCTGAGTACTCCGTTCAGCTCGTCGGCAATCCGGACCAGGGCCTGCGCGCGCTGCCTCTGCTGGAGGTCGACTACTCCAAGCTCGATCAATCCTTGCCGCGCATCCTGGGCTACGAGTCCAAGTGGGAGCCCGATAGCCCCTACTGGACGCAAATTGCCTATCGCGAGGCGACGCTAGGCGACCAGAAGCAGCAGCAGATGATCGACCATTCGTCCCGGCTGTTCGAGCGACTGGGCTGCCGCGACTATGCACGGTTCGATTTCCGCGCCGACGCCAAGGGCGAGATCAAGCTGCTGGAGGTCAATCCCAATCCCGGCTGGTGCTGGGACGGCAAGATGAACCTCATGGCCAGCTTCCAGGGCATGCGCTACTCCGAGCTTCTGGGGCAGATCCTGCAGGCGGCCGTGGAGCGGCTTGGCGTCACGGCAAAGCCGGCACAGGCGGCGTTGCCTGGCGGCCAACAGGCGGTCGCTGCCGAGTAACGAGGCAGCGGCTCCAACACCCGTGCGGGTTGGTTGCCTTGACCCGGCTCGGCGCCGATGGTCTATCCCAAGCTGTCTGTGCAACCGATTCCTGGCGGTGGGCCATGCACCGTCCGAGGCGCCATGACCGACACGGTTCTCATTATCGATTTCGGCAGTCAGGTCACGCAGTTGATCGCGCGACGGGTGCGCGAGCAGGGCGTCTACTCCGAGATCGTTCCCTTCAACGCGGCTGAGGCCGCGTTGCAGCGCCTGAAGCCGAAGGCCGTCATTCTTTCGGGGGGGCCGGCGAGCGTGACGGAGTTCGGCACGCCGCGTGCGCCGGAGTGGGTCTTCAAGGCCGGGTTGCCGGTGCTGGGCATCTGCTATGGCGAGCAGACCATGGTGGCGCAGCTTGGCGGCGGCGTGGAGGGCGGGCACCATCGCGAGTTCGGGCGCGCGGATATCGAGGTTACGGACAACAGTCCACTGTTCGACGGCTTCTGGAAGAAGGGCGACACCGACACGGTGTGGATGAGCCACGGCGACCGCGTCACGCAGCTGCCGGCCGGCTTCAAAGTGATCGGAGTGTCAAAGGGCGCGCCCTTTGCAGCCATCGCCGACGAGAACCGCAAGCTTTATGCGGTGCAGTTTCATCCCGAGGTGGCGCACACGCCGCGCGGCAGCCGCCTGATCGGCAACTTTGTCCGCCGCATCGCGGGCTTGCCGGGTGATTGGAGCATGGCGCATTTCCGCTCGAGCGAGATTGAGCGCATCAAGGCGCAGGTGGGCAAGGGCCGGGTGATCTGCGGGCTCTCCGGTGGCGTCGACAGCGCGGTTGCCGCCGTCCTCATACACGAAGCCGTTGGCGACCAACTGACCTGCATCTTCGTCGATCATGGCCTGATGCGCCTCGATGAGGGCAAGGAGGTCGTGTCGCTGTTTCGCGGGCACTTCAACATTCCTCTCGTGCATGTCGATGCAAGCAAGCGCTTCCTGTCGGCACTGGAGGGCAAGAGCGATCCGGAAGCCAAGCGCAAGACGATCGGCGCGATGTTCATCGATGTGTTCGAGGAGGAAGCGCGCAAGCTCGGCGGCGCCGAGTTCCTGGCCCAGGGAACGCTTTACCCGGATGTGATCGAGAGCGTCTCCTTCACGGGTGGACCTTCCGTCACCATCAAATCGCACCACAATGTCGGCGGATTGCCCGAGCGGATGAACCTGAAGCTGGTTGAGCCGCTGCGGGAGCTGTTCAAGGACGAGGTGCGCGCACTTGGCCGCGAGTTGGGGTTGCCCGAGGCCTTTGTCGGCAGGCACCCCTTCCCCGGGCCAGGACTTGCCATCCGCGTCCCCGGCGAGGTGAGCAAGGAGAAGCTCGACATTCTCCGCAAGGCGGATGCCGTCTACCTCGACGAGATCCGCAAGGCGGGCCTCTACGACGAAATCTGGCAGGCTTTTGCGGTGCTGCTGCCTGTCCGGACAGTAGGGGTCATGGGCGACGCCAGGACCTATGACCACGTCTGCGCGCTGCGTGCCGTGACGTCGACGGACGGCATGACGGCCGACTATTTCCCCTTCTCCCATGATGTCCTAGGCCGCATGGCGACCCGGATCATCAATGAGGTGCAAGGCATTAACCGTGTTGTCTATGACGTGACGTCCAAGCCCCCCGGCACGATCGAGTGGGAATGATTTTACTCCATCCGGGAGTATCCGAAACTACGCCAAGGTACGATATAAGTCACTGAAACCGCATAAGAAACCGTTCGGCGTTTATCAGCTACTATCGAGGGGCATCGGCCCGTTCTGACGGTATGCCCGACGGTATGGGACATCTTGTTCGACATTGGAAATCGCGATACCGTCAGGGGCATGAGAGCCGCTGACGGTATATTTTTTGCGGTTAAGCAATTGATGTAGAGGTAAAAAGCCTCATCCAAGGAGGCTGTTTTTGCCCTGACGGTATAGCTGGCGCTGCTCTCCTCGTTTTGGTCTATTTTGGAGGTGGGTTGTGCTGACCGATACGGCCATTAAGTCATTGAAGCCGCAGAAGAAACTTTACAAGGTGACAGACCGTGACGGTATGTACGTCGTCGTCCAGCCTTCAGGGGCGATCGTGTTCCGCCACGACTACCGTCTCAACGGTCGCCGAGAAACGATCACGCTCGGTCGGTACGGGCCGGAGGGGCTGTCCCTGGCGCGTGCCCGCGAGAAGCTGATCGACGCCAAGCGAGCGATTCAGGAGGGGCGGTCTCCCGCCCAGGAGAAGCAGCACGAGAAGCGTCGATTGAAGGAGGCGAAGCGCTTCGGGGAATTCGGTGAGAGATGGTTTCAGGAAGCTCGCATGGCGGACAGCACGCGCGCGATGCGTCGTTCCATTTATGAGCGCGACATCCTTCCGACGTTTTGCAATCGCTTGCTGACCGAGATCACGCCTGACGATCTTCGCGCAATGTGCGCCAAGGTGAAGGAGAGGGGCGCACCGGCTACGGCCGTACACGTCCGCGATATCGTCAAGCTCGTTTTCGCTTTCGCGATTCTGCATGGGGAGAAGGTCGCCAATCCGGCTGACGATGTTGGACCGGCCTCGATCGCCACCTTCGTTCCGAAGGATCGATCCCTTTCGCCCACTGAAATCCGCGTCATGCTCGGCCAGCTTGAACACGTGCCGACGCTTCCAACCATTCGGCTTGGGATGAAGCTTTTCTTGCTGACAATGGTGCGAAAGAGCGAGCTGCAGGATGCAATCTGGGACGAGGTCGACTTTGAGAATGCCGTGTGGTCGATCCCCAAGGAGAGGATGAAGCGCTCGAAAGCGCACAACGTCTATCTGTCGCAACAAGCCATCGATATCTTCGTCGCCTTAAAGACGTGTGCAGGCAATTCGCGATATGTCCTGCCATCCCGCTATGACGCGGACGCTCCGATGTCGCGGGCAACCTTCAATCGCATCACGACTGCCGTCGTCGTTCGCGCGAAAAAGGAGGGGTTACCGCTGGAGCCATTTACAGTTCACGATCTTCGGCGCACCGGATCGACTCTATTGAACGAGCTGGGATTCAATAGTGACTGGATCGAAAAGTGCCTGGCGCATGAAGATGGACGGTCGTCGCGCGGGATCTATAACAAGGCGGAATACGAACATCAGCGGCGACACATGATGCAGGAGTGGTCCAACCTCGTCGACGCTTGGAGTGCAGGAAGAAAGTACACACCAACGCTGCTCCCGCCTACGATGGATGTGTTGGAGATGGAACCTACGGTTTGACGGGCCGGGTCTTCCGCTGATGCACATCAGGAGACGGAGCACGATTGATAGCTTTGGCTCTTGAGGCTTGGCGTCGCTCTTCGACCCAAGCCTCGACTTCAGCGAGGTCCCAAACGACGCATCGTGACGTCAGATAGAAGCGTTGTGGGAACTCACCACGTTGCTCCATATCGTAGATGGTTGTGTCGGCGAGAGGGACGATTTCGCGGAGCTGGTGTCGTCGGATAGTGCGTCGAGTTAAAGGGGCATCAGGGCGGCTCATCGCTTGCTCCTTACAATGGCAAGGCGATACAAGCCGATAGACAGCGTGGATTGGAATACTCTGCGGCACTTCGTAGTAGAAACGGCGGTGATGGCGTGCAAATCGGACGATGATTCGAAGCTTTGGTGCCGGAAGTGGCTCGCCGAGATCGGCGAAAATGCGAAATACGAATACTCGATTCCGCTGCTCCGCGCGACGAACCGTCTTCGTATAGAATCTGTCGTGGCCTGCTCAGTGGTGTATTCCGGACCGTTCGGAACGTCCTTGACACCGTACTATAGTCCAGAGGTTAAGTTGCGCACTCCGAGAGGAGGAGCACGACGCATGCGAGAAGCAGTGATCAGCAGGGTGCTGCCGGTGGTATTCGCCGCCCTGGCAGCACTTTCGCTCATGGGATGTAGCGAATCCGAGTCTGGACAGCGGTTCACCATGGTGGGTGAGGAGCGGGAAATCCGGGGTACAGTGACCGATGCGAAACTCACTCTCTGTGCGCCGACGCCTGACCAACCCGGAACCTGTGAGGGCACGCTCACGGTGCAACCTGCAGGGGCCGGCGAGGCGGGGCGGGTCGCGGTCGAAGTGACCCGAAACGTGAGGCTGATGAAGGACGGTCAGCCAGTATTTCTTCCGCAACTCAAAGGCACTCAGGCAATTATCAAGTACCGAGCGAGCCAAGAGGGCCCGAGTGTGGCCATCTCGGTGACCGCGAGCTCATGATTTTGCCGCATCCAAGCAAAAGGCCCAGGAGAGCGGTTTCAATAATGCTGGGAGGCGTTGCACTCGTCTCAGCGTCGGAGGCAGCCGCTCAAGACGCGCCTGTTGCTACAACGGCAGCTCAAGGTGCGGCCGAAACGGCAGAGAAATTCGAGGCCGAGCAAATTGCGCAGGAGGGAACGCAGGGTTCTAATCTAGCGGACGAGCAGTCAGCAGCCACGCCCCCGCTGCTTTGGAAGGGACTAATCCAGGCAGGCCTGAACAGCCGTTCGGATCCAGGTAGCGAGCCAGCGAACGAGTTTCGCGTGCGGGAGGCGCAAATCAGCGTCGAAGGAAG
>VFQN01000356.1_pt1 | contig 90714 bp, 84 predicted proteins | sample 3512371 | NCBI WGS metagenome assembly VFQN01 (sample SAMN10412370, study PRJNA504923) | tailings metagenome | isolation source: Replicate 2 from Balatoc abandoned mine | place: Philippines: Itogon, Benguet | collected 2017-08-28
ATTCCGCGACTGGCAAGCTTCTATCGCAGCCATCCCTAGGTCGAGGTGCGCATGGCGACGGGTTGCGCAACCCGCCCGGTGCGTGATGACTGGACCTGCACCATCCGGCGCGGTACCGACGCGTTGCCGGGTCACGATGCAGAACGCCTGTTCCCGAGCGCCGTCGTGCCGGTCTGCACTCCCGGGATCGCAGCGACGCTGCGCTCGCCTGGCGACCTGCGCAACGCGATTCTCATCGTCGCGTCCAACATGCCCAATGAATGGCCGCACTGGTTCGAAGCGGCGGGCTTGCGTTCCCCCGTGCACCCCGCCGGTGAGGTGTCATTCGAAAGCAATGCCATGGCGATGCAGGCAGCGCTCGACGGGGTTGGAGTCGCCATCGCTCAAATCCCTTACGTCGGTGACGCCCTGGCAGCGGGCCGCCTGGTTGCGCCGTTCCCGATCGTCGCGCGCACAGTCGGGGATTGGCTGCTGGAATACCGGTCTGTTCGAAAGGAAGATCCGGCACTTCTGGCTTTTCGCGGCTGGTTGCACCAGGAAGCTGACCGGGCGCGTCAAGTTGGGAATCTGCTGGTATCGTGAGTCCGACGGGCTGCTAGGCGGGGATGTCCGGCGTCAACTGCCGTTCGAGCATCGAGATCTGGTCCTTGACCAGCAACTTGCGTTTTTTCAGCCGCTGCAGCTGGAGCTGATCGACGACCTGGGTCTGCATCAACCGCAGGATCACGTCATCGAGGTCGCGGTGCTCGAGCCTGAGCTCGGTGATGCGCGCTTCGATGGCTTCGGTTTCGGTGCGTTCGGTCATGCGCAGCGGATGGCGGGTGCGTGAGGAGCGGGAAGTATAGGGCCGGCGGCATTGCAGGGCAAGCCGGATTAATTATAACTAATTGATTTTAAACATTATTTTAATAATGACTCTGATGCTGCAGGTCAACGGAAAGGCGCGCGAGGTGCAGGCCGACGCGGAAACGCCGCTGCTCTATGTCCTGCGCAACGACCTCGGACTCGTCGGCACGCGTTACGGCTGCGGCCTCGGCCAGTGCGGCGCCTGCACGGTGATCATCGACGGCAAGGCCGTGCAATCCTGTGATGTGCCGCTGTCGGCGGTGACCGGCAAGCAGATCAGCACCGTCGAGGCGCTGGGCAGCGACGCATCGCTGCATCCGCTGCAGCAGGCCTTCATCGCCGAGCAGGCCGCGCAGTGCGGCTACTGCGCCAGCGGCATCCTGATGGCGGCGAAGGCGCTGCTCGACGTCAACACGAATCCGACCGATGCCGAGATCCGTGAAGCGCTGGAGCGCAACCTCTGCCGCTGCGGCACGCACAGCCGCATCCTGCGCGCGATCAAACGCGCGGCGAAAGAACTGCGGGGGGAACGCTGATGGCACAGGCAAACACCCCTGCACCCGCACGCAAGCTGCCGGGCAGCCTGGAAACCAACCGCTGGCTCGAGCGCTGGTTATCGATCAATTCCGACGGCACGGTGACGCTGATCACCGGCAAGGTCGAGATCGGCCAGGGCATCCTGACCGCGCTGATCCAGATGACTGCCGAGGAACTCGACATCGACGTCTCGCGCATCCGCCTCAAGCCCGCGTCCACCGCCTTCAGTCCCGACGAGGGCATCACCTCGGGCAGCCGTTCGATCCAGGAGAGCGGACTGGCGCTGCGCCACGCCGCGGCCGAGGCGCGCGACCTGCTGCTGGCGCGCGCGGCGCAGAAACTGGGCGTCACGCTGGAAAGCCTGACCGTGAGGGACGGCGTCATCAGTGCGCGCGGCGGCGGCTCCGCCACCTACTGGGAACTCGCCACGCCCGACCTGCTGGCGCGCGAGGCGAGCTTCGACGTCACGGAAAAACTGCCGCAGGAGCACGTCGTCGTCGGCACTTCGAATGCGCGTGTCGACATTACGGACAAGATCTCGGGCAAGCCGTCATTCGTGCAGGACATGAAGCTGCCGGGCACGCTGCACGGCCGTGTCTGCCGTCCGGTCGGCCCCGGCGCGGTGCTGCAGGCGATTGAGCTGAAGGAAGTGGAGCAGATGCCCGGCGTGATCGCCGTCGTGCGCGACGGCAGCTTCCTCGGCGTGGTCGCCGAGCGCGAGGAGCAGGCGATCCGCGCCGAACGGCGCCTGGCGCGCCTCGCGCAATGGACGCCGGGACCGGCGCTGCCGGTGAACGATCCGCGCCAGCTGCTGGCGCTGCAGGCCGAGGCCGAAACCGAGGTCATCAGCAGCAAGGGCAATCCGGATACCGGCGGCGCAAAACAGCTGTCGGCCGAATACACCAAGCCCTACATCGCCCATGCTTCGCTGGCCCCGTCCTGTGCGGTCGCGCAATGGGAGGCAGGCAAGGTCCGCATCTGGACCCACAGCCAGGGCATCTACCCGCTGCGCGGCGACATGGCGCAGGTGCTGGGCCTGCCGGAGAACGACATCATCATCACCCATGCGGAAGGCGCGGGCTGCTACGGCCACAACGCCGCTGACGACGTCACGCTCGACGCCGTGCTGCTGGCGCGCGCGGTGCCGGGCAAGCCGGTGCGTGTGCAGTGGATGCGCGAGGACGAGTTCGGCTGGGAGCCCTTCAGTTCGCCGATGGTCATGAGGATGAATGCGGCGCTCGATGACAAAGGTAACATCGTCAACTGGGGCCACGAGCTGTGGAGTCATGCCCACAGCACGCGGCCCGGCGGCAGGGGCGGCGTCAACCTGCTGGCAGCCTGGCACCTGGAAAAGCCGCTGCCCGCGGCCAAGCCCGGCAACCCGCCGCTGCCCGGCGGCGGCAGTCACCGCAATGCGATTCCGCTCTACGATTTCCCCAACCAGAAGGTCACCAACCACCTGATCCGCCGCTCGCCGCTGCGCACCTCGGCGCTGCGCGCGCTGGGCGGCTTTGCCAACGCCTTTGCCATCGAGTGCTTCATCGACGAACTGGCCGAAGCGGCGGGCGCCGATCCGGTGGAATTCCGCCTGCGCCACCTGAAGGACGCACGGGCCAAAGCCGTCATCGAGAAGGTTGCGCAGATGGCGGGCTGGACGGCGAAGGAAAAGGGTGACGGCGAACGCGGCCGCGGCATCGGCTTCGCGCGCTACAAGAATCTTGCCGCTTACATCGCCGTGATTGCCGAGGTGAAGATCGGGGAGGAGGTGCGCCTGACGAAGCTGTGGGGCGCGGTCGATGTCGGCCAGGCGATCAATCCCGACGGCGTGATCAACCAGATCGAGGGCGGCATGATCCAGAGCGCGAGCATGGCGCTGAAGGAGCGCATCGACTTCGACCGGGCAACCGTGACCACGCGGACCTGGGACGACTACCCGATCCTGCGCTTCACCGAAGTGCCGGAGATCGAGGTCGCGCTGATCAACCGCCCCGAGGCGCCGCCGGTGGGTGCCGGCGAGGGCACCCAGGGACCGGTGGCCGCGGCGATCGGCAACGCCATTTACAACGCGCTGGGGGCCAGGCTGCGCGACATGCCCTTCACCCGCGACCGCATCGTCGCCGCGCTGAGCGCCTGAATCTGCTGCAGCGGCCGGACGCGCCGCGGCGCCGTCCGGCCCGGTTAGTTTGTTATATTCCGCTGGAATAACGCACCGTTGAGAGTGCGCGACCAAGGGCTGGCAGTGCAGGGGGGTGCACGTGGACCGGGAATGGCGTACGCAGGACCTGGTATGGATGCTGGGAAGTCTGTGCCAGGTCCATCGCATTCCCTTTGATCCGGCGCTGGTCGCCCGCCAGCATCCGCCGCCGCATTCCGCCGGCACCTTCATCGAGGCCGCCACCGCGCTCGGTTTCAGGGTGGGGCGCTGTGACAGCAGCGCGCATCCCGTTTCAGGGCTGAACTTTCCGCTGGTCGCCCTGCTGCGCGGATCAGGAGAGACTGCTGACCTGGCGCTGGTGGTGCGGGCCGACGGCGACCGCCTGCTGTTTTTCCGCGCGCAGTCCGCCAGCGCCGAGACGCTGCCGCTCGCCGAGTTTGCGCTGCACTTCGAGCCGCTGGTCCTGCTGGTGAGCCGGGAAGACGCCGCGGATGCGCCGGACGGGGAGGCACCACCGTCTGATGCCGGTCGTTTCGGGTTCCGCTGGTTTGTACCCGAACTGCTGCGCCACAAATCCGTCTGGCGCGACGTGCTGCTGGCCTCGCTGGTGCTGCAGCTGGTGGGGCTGGCGACACCGCTGTTCACCCAGGTGGTGATCGACAAGGTGATCGTCCACCAGACGCAGAGCACGCTGCTCGCGATCGCCGCCGCGCTGCTGCTGTTCCTGCTGTTCAGCGCCTTTTTCACCTGGCTGCGCCAGTATTTCATCCTGCATGCCGGCAACCGCATCGATGCCGTGCTCGGCAGCCAGGTCTTCCGCCACCTGCTGCGGCTGCACCTGCGTTATTTCGAGCAGCGGCCCACCGGCACGCTGATCGCGCGCCTGCACGGCATCGAAACCGTGCGCCAGTTCATCAGCGGCGCGGCGGTCACGCTGTTCCTCGACCTGCCTTTCCTGTTCGTGTTCCTCGCTGTGATGTTCTGGTACAGCTGGCAGCTGTCGCTGATCGCGGTGGCCACGGTGCTGCTGCTTGCCCTGCTCAGCATCGTCATCACGCCGCTGCTGCGCGAGCGGCTCAACGAGCAGTTCCTCAAGGGCGCCCGCAACCAGGCCTTCCTCACCGAATACGTGTCGGGCATCGAGACCGTCAAGTCACTGCAGCTGGAGCCGCAGCTGGAGAAACGCTACGACGGGCTGCTCGCCGACTACCTGCATGCCGGTTTCCGTGCACGCCAGCTGTCGAACACCACCAACACCCTGGCCCAGGCCATAGAGCAGGCGCAGACCCTGGCCATCCTCTGCGCCGGCGCGCTGCTGGTGATGCGCAACGACGGTTTCACCATAGGCATGCTGGTGGCTTTCCAGATGTTCGCCAGCCGCATGGCGCAGCCGATGCTGCGGCTGGCCTCGCTGTGGCAGGAATTCCAGCAGGCCGACATCGCCGTGCGGCGGCTCGGCGACCTGATGGACGCGCCGGCCGAACCCCATGCGCTGATTCCCTCCCGCGCGCCGGACGGCGCCGGGCGGGTCAGCATCTCCGGGCTGTCGTTCCGCTACAGCACCGCGCATCCGTACCTCTACCGCAATCTTTCGCTGACCCTGGAGCCGGGGCGGCTGACCGTGCTGAGCGGCCCCTCCGGATCCGGCAAAAGCACCATCGCCCGGCTGCTGCAGGGTTTTTATCCGCCGGAAGACGGCCGCATCGAGATCGACGGCCGCGACATCCGCGGCCTTTCCGCCAACGAGCTGCGCCAGCACTACGGCGTGGTGCCGCAGGAGACCGTGCTGTTCGCAGGCACCGTTTATGACAACCTCGCGATGGCGAGCCCGCATGCCGGTTTCGAGGATGTCATCACCGCCTGCCGCATGGCCGGCATCCACGAGGTGATCGAGAAACTGCCGCAGGGTTACCAGACCAGGCTGGGCGAGCACGGTGTCGGCCTTTCGGGCGGGCAGCGCCAGCGCCTGGCGATCGCGCGCGCGCTGCTGAAGCGACCGAAAGTGCTGATCTTCGACGAGGCGACCAGCGGACTGGATCCGGAGACCGCGGAACAGTTTGCGCAGACCGTCAACCGGCTCAAGGGCCGTGCCACCCTGTTGTTCATCGCGCACCAGTTGCCGCGGGGACTGCAGGTCGATGCCCATTTCGATCTCGGCCGGATGCCGCAGGACGCGGCGGGCAGCGCGGCCTAGCACACCGGGCCGCGGCGGCGGCAATCTGGTTTAGCATACGCGCTTTGCTGCGCCCTTCACCCTGCAACGCCGTTGAAACCCCGCACCCCCGAAGAACTCGAACATCGACTGCGCAATCTGCCGCGGCCGGAGTATCCCGAAGACCTGCCCGTCGTCGCGCGGCGCGAGGACATCGCGCGCGCGATCCGCGAACACCCGGTCGTCGTCGTCTGCGGCGAAACCGGCTCGGGCAAGACGACGCAGCTGCCGAAGATCTGCCTCGAACTCGGCCGCGGCGTGCAGGGCCTGATCGGCCACACCCAGCCGCGGCGCATCGCCGCGCGCACGGTGGCGACCCGCATCGCCCAGGAGCTGAAAAGCCCGCTGGGTCATGCCGTCGGCTACAAGGTGCGTTTCTCCGACAGGCTGTCGCAGAACAGCTACATCAAGCTGATGACCGATGGCATCCTGCTGGCCGAGACCCAGAGTGACCGCAACCTGTCCGCGTACGACACGCTGATCATCGACGAGGCGCACGAGCGCAGCCTCAACATCGATTTCCTGCTCGGTTACCTGAAGCGCCTGATGCGGCGGCGCCCCGACCTGAAGATCATCGTTACCTCGGCCACCATCGACGCTGAACGTTTTGCGCAGCACTTCGCGATCGACGGCAGGCCGGCGCCGGTGATCGAGGTCTCGGGCCGGACGTACCCGGTCGAGATCCGCTACCGGCCGCCGGAGGACGAGGAGCGCGACCTCGACGAGGCCATTGTCGATGCCGTGGCCGAACTCGCGCGCGAACGCGCCGACGGCGACATCCTGGTGTTCCTGCCGGGCGAGCGCGAGATCCGCGAGGCCGCCGAGGCGTTGCGCAAGCACCATCCGAAGGGCGCCGAAATCCTGCCGCTCTACGCGCGGCTATCCTTCGAGGAGCAGGAGCGGATCTTCAGGCCGCACGGCGCGCGGCGCATCGTGCTGTCGACCAACGTCGCCGAGACCTCGCTGACCGTGCCCGGCATCCGCTACGTCGTCGACACCGGGCTCGCGCGGGTCAACCGCTACAGCTACCGCAACAAGGTCGAGCAGCTGCAGGTCGAGAAGATTTCCCGCGCTTCGGCCAACCAGCGCGCCGGCCGCTGCGGCCGCGTCGCCGCCGGCGTGGCGATCCGGCTCTATGCCGAGGACGACTACAACGCGCGGCCGCAGTACACCGACCCCGAGATCCTGCGCTCCTCTTTGGCGCATGTGATCCTGCGCATGAAGGCGCTGAAGATCGGCGACGTCGAGGATTTTCCCTTCCTTGAGGCGCCGACGCCGCGCATGATTGCCGACGGCTACCAGCTGCTGGCCGAACTCGGCGCGGTCGATGCGCAGAAGCAGCTGATGCCCGTCGGCTGGCAGCTCGCCAAATTCCCGATCGATCCGCGCATCGCGCGCATGATCATCGCCGCGAAACAGCAGAACTGCCTGCGCGAGGTGCTGATCATCGCAGCCGCGCTGTCGGTGCAGGACCCGCGCGAGCGGCCCTTCGAGAAATCCGAGGCCGCCGACCGCGCGCATGCGAAGTTCGCCGACGACAAGTCGGATTTCATGGCGTACCTGAAGCTGTGGGATCATTTCGACGAATCGATCAAACACAAGCAGTCCAACCGCAAGCTGGCGCAGCAGCTGGCCGAGGAGTTCCTGTCGCAGCGGCGGCTGCGCGAATGGCGCGACATCCACGGCCAGCTCGCGGCGCTGGTCGGCGAACTGGGCATGCATTCCAACGAACAGCCGGCGACGCCGGAGCAGATCCACCGCGCGCTGCTCGCCGGGCTGCTGGGCAACATCGGCTTCAAGACCGAGGAGGGCGAGTATCTGGGCGCCCGCGGCATCAAGTTCAACATCTTCCCCGGCTCGGGCCTGCGCAAGGCCCAGCCGAAATGGGTCATGGCCGGCGAGCTGGTCGACACCGCGCGGCTGTATGCGCGTTGCGTGGCACGGATCGAACCGGAGTGGATCGAGCCGCTGGCGAAGGATCTCGTCGAGCGCCATTACTTCGATCCGCACTGGGAGCGCGAGCGCGCGATGGTGACCGCCTTCGAGCGCGTGACGCTGTACGGCCTGACCATAGTACCCAAGCGCCGCGTGCACTACGGTGCGATTAACGTCAAAGAGGCGCGCGGGATTTTCATCCGCCAGGCGCTGGTCGCCGGCGAGTTCAATACACAGTCAAAATTTATTCAATATAATCAACAACTTATAAAAGAAGTGCAGGCGCTGGAACACAAGGCGCGCAAACGCGACGTGCTGGTCAGCGACGAGGCGATTTTCGCCTTCTACGACGAACGCATCCCGCAGCACATCGTCAACGGCGCCGGCTTCGAGCAATGGCGGCGCGAGGCTGAGCAGAGAAACGCCGACCATCTGCGGCTGACGCGCGAGTACCTGATGCGCCACGCCGCGGAGGACATCACCGAAGCGCAGTTTCCGGACCGCATACGCACCGGAGAAGTGGAGGTCAGGCTCAAGTACCGCTTCGATCCCGGCCATCCGCTCGACGGCATCACCGCGACCGTGCCGCTGGCGCTGCTCAACAAGCTCGAGCCCGCGGATTTCGACTGGCTGGTGCCGGGCATGATCCGCGACAAGGTCGCCTTCGCCTTCAAGGCGCTGCCGAAAAACTGGCGCCGCCACCTGACGCCGCCGACGGAGCATGTCACGAAATTCCTGCAAGTCGAGGGTACGGCGCAGGGCGCCTTCGCCGATGCCGTCGCGCGTTATGCGACACGTGCCGCCGGCGCGCCGCTGACGAAGGAGGAAGCGGCCGCGATCGACTTTCCGCCGCACCTGCGCTGCAACTATGCCGTCATCGACGAATCCGGACGCGAGCTGGCGACCGGCCGTGACCTCGCGGCTCTCAAGTCGCAGCTGGGTGAAGCCGCGCAGCTGACCTTCAGCGGGACCAGCACCGGCATCGAGCGCGAAGGCATCAAACTCTGGGATTTCGGCGACCTGCCGCAGACCCTCACCTTCACCCGCGGCGGGCGCAAGGTCACCGGTTATCCGGCGCTGGCCGACGACGGCGACAGCGTGGCTATCCGGCTGTTCGACGTGGAGCAGGCGGCGCAGGCCTCGATGCGCGCCGGCGTGGTGCGGCTGATGCGGCTGGTGCTCAAGGAGCAAATGCGCCAGCTCGAGAAAAACCTCAAGGGTTTCGACCAGGCCGCGCTGCAGCTGCGCGGTGTCGCCGGCCCCGATGAGCTGCGCGCGGATCTGGTGGGCGCGATCTGCGACCGCGCCTTCATCGGCGAGGATGAACTGCCGCGGGGACTGAAAGCCTTCGAGGACCAGGTCAAACGCGCGCGCACGCGGCTGCCGGCGGTCAGCGAAGCCGCCTGCCGGCTGTTCGCGACGATTGCCGCCGAACATCACCAGCTGGCGCTGGCCCTCGGCGGCGCCAAAGGCAATGCCGCGCGCGCGGCCAACGACATCCGCAACCAGCTGCAGCGGCTGATCTACAAGGGTTTCTTCGGCGCCACCCCCTGGCCGCAGCTTGCACATCTGCCGCGTTACCTGAAGGCCGCGCAGCTGCGGCTGCAGAAATATCCCGCCAACGCCGAGCGCGACGGCAAACACGCGGCAAGCATCGCCGGGCTGTGGGGGCGCTACGAGATGCGCCTTGATCAGCAGAAAAAGGCCGGCGCGGTCGATCCGCGGCTGCTCGAGTTCCGCTGGCAGATCGAGGAGCTGCGGGTGTCGCTCTACGCGCAGGAACTGAAGACGCCTTATCCGGTGTCGTACAAACGCCTTGATAAATTGTGGACTGCAATGGGGTGAGCCGGCCCCGTCTTGGTTACACTTGTTCGCAAGTACGCAATCCAGACCAGCACATGATCCGATGACCGAAGCCCAGACCGACCTGCCGCTGCTGTTCCAGCCCGTCCAACTCCGCGGCATCACCGCCCGCAACCGCATCGTCAGCTCGCCGATGTGCCAGTACGCCTCCGAGGACGGCGGTCCCGGCGAGTGGCAACTGGTCAACTTCGGCCGTTTCGCGATGGGCGGCTGCGGCATCGTGTTCACCGAAGAGACCGCCGTCGATGCACGCGGCCGCAAGACCCACGAATGCGCCGGCATCTACCACGACCATCATGTGCCGGCCTACCGCCGCATCACCGATTTCCTGAAGTCACTCGGCGCGGTGCCGGCAATCCAGCTCGGCCACTGCGGCCGCCGCGCGTCCCAGCACGGCCCGCTGAAGGACCGCGCGCACCTGACCGAGGCCGATGCCGCGGCCAACCGCAAACCCTGGCAGGGCCTGTCCTCCAGCGCGCTGCCGGCGACACCCGGCGGACCGCTGCCGAAGGCGATGGACCTCGATGACATCCGCGACTGCCTCGCGGCCTGGCGCCTGGCCGCGCAGCGTGCGCTCGATGCCGGCTACGAGCTCTGCGAGATCCACGGCGCCCACGGTTACCTGATCCACCAGTTCCTGTCGCCGCTGTCGAACCTGCGCACCGACGCCTATGGCGGCAGTCTCGAAGGCCGCATGCGTTTCGCGCTCGAAGTCGCCGAAACGGTACGCGCCGTGTGGCCGGCCGACCGGCCGCTGTGGTTCCGCACTTCCGCGGTCGAGGGGCCGGGCGGCGTCTGGGGCATCGAGGAGACGCTGGCGCTGGCGCGCGCACTGAAGGAACGCGGCATTGACGCCATCGACTGTTCCTCCGGCGGAATCGCGCTCGGCGGTGACGGCGGGCTGGCGCCGGTGCCGCGCGTACCCGGTTTCCAGGCGGGTTATGCCAGCGAACTCAGGCGCGCGACCGGGCTGCCGACGGTGGCCGTCGGCATGATCCGCGAGCCGCAGCATGCCGAGGCGCTGCTGCGCGAGGGCCATGCCGATTTCATCGCGCTGGCGCGCGGCCTGATGGACGATCCGAACTGGCCGCTGCACGCGGCGCGCGAGCTGGGTGTCGCCGACCCGCTGGCGCTGCTGCATCCGCGCGAGACGCAGCGCCTGCGCCAGCTCGAACACCACGCCCGTGATTACCCGCCCGGCAGTGCGATCGACATCCCGTACGGACCGGAGGAACGGGTGGCCTACTCCTGGGCGGCGGGCATTGCCGAAGCGAGGGGCCGTCGCTGATCCGCGGATGGCGGCGCCGGCGGGAAGTGACTACCATTGCAGCACAACCAGCGCCAAAACCGAGGAGGTTCCCCCATGTTGCTGAATACCCGACGCGCCGCCGGCGCGCTGATCGCGGCAGCCTTTGCCGCAGCCGCCGCGACGGCCCATGCAGCTGATGCCGCCAGGGATTATCCGAACAAGCCGGTGCGTTTCATCTCGCCGTTCACGCCGGGAGCAGGCACAGACTCCACCGCGCGCGCGCTGGCCGCGCACATGAGCGGGCTGTGGGGACAGCAGTTCGTCGTCGACAACCGCACCGGCGCCGCCGGCTCCATCGGCGTCGAGCTGACCGCGCTGGCGCCGCCCGACGGCTACACGATCTGCCTGATCTCGGCATCACACAGCGTCAACTCCGGCACCAACCCGAAAATGCCTTATGACCTCGGCAAGGACCTGCAGGGCATCTCGCAGGCCACCTCGCTGTTCTACGCGGTGTACCTGAATCCGAAGGTTCCGGCGAACAGCATCAAGGAGCTGATCGCCTATGCCAAGGCCAATCCCGGCAAGATCCTGTTCAGTTCCTCCGGCACCGGCGGCCTGCAGCATTTTGCCGGCGAGATGTTCAAGTACATGGCCAAGGTGGACATGACCCATGTGCCGTACAAGGGCACGGCGGCCGGCGTCATCGCCAACCTCTCCGGCGACGTGCAACTCGGCTTCGGCACCTTCTTCGGCGTGCGTTCGCACTGGCAGGCGGGCCGCCTGCGCGTGCTGGCGATCACCGCGAGCAAACGCTCCCCGGCGGTTCCCGACGTGCCGACGGTCGCCGAGTCCGGCGTGCCCGGTTATGAAGTCGACCAGTGGTACGGCGTCATCACCGGAGCCAAGGTGCCCAAACCCGTCGTCAACAAGATCCGCAGCGGCATCGTCGATGCGCTGAAGCAGCCGGACACCGCGAAACGGCTGGCGGCGGAAGGCTCGACCCCGGTGGGCTCGACGCCGGAACAGTTCACCGCGCACATCCGTTCGGAAATGGCGAAGTGGAACAAGCTGGCCAAGGCGGCGAAACTGGACCTGTATTGATCTGCTGAACTGCGGCATCGAAAAAGCCCGCGCAACGCGGGCTTTTTTGTGGCCGGCAATGTCCTGTCAGCGCACTGCGGTACGCCGCGGCCTGCGCTGGCGCCCCAAAGCGGTGCCGCCGCCGTCCTGCCGGTCGCAAACACCTGTTCTCAGCAAGCTGCTGTTTTTGCGCATTAATTTCAAGTTGAGCAGCCTTGGGGGCGGCGTGGCATGCCTCTTGCATCCAAGCTTGTATACCGCATGGGATGCGGGCTGACCTGAAAGGAATACTCCATCATGAACCGTCGCGAACTCCTCAAATCCGCGGGTGCACTGGCCGCCGGCGCCTCGCTGCTGCCTTTCCTGAAGACCAATGCCTGGGCGCAGTCCGGCAGCACCGCCGTGGTGCTGATCGGCAACACCATCAACAGCCTCGACATCCACCGGCCCGGCACCAACCGTCCGAGTTACCAGGTTGCGGTCAATGTCTACGACCGGCTGGTCACCTTCGGCACGAAAAAACTCGCTGACGGCTCGTTGTCCTACGATTACGACAAGGTGGTGCCCGAACTCGCCGAGAGCTGGAGTTTCTCGCCAGACCGCAAGTCCATCACCTTCAAGATCAAGGCCAATGCCGCATTCTGGGACGGCACGCCGGTCACCGCCGATGACGTCAAATGGTCCTTCGACCGCGCGCTGGCGCTGGGCGGCTTCCCGAAAGTCCAGATGGGCGCCGGCGGCTTCGTCGATCCCGGCCAGTTCGTCGTCGTCGACGCGAAGACCATCCGCATCGACCTCAAGCGTCCGTCGAAACTGGCGCTGCCCAACCTCGGCGTGCCGGTTGCGGTGATCATCAACTCCAAGGTCGCGAAAGCCAATGCCACCCAGGCCGATCCCTGGGCCGCGGAATACCTGCACCGCAATCCCGCCGGCAGCGGCGCCTTCAAGGTCGAACGCTGGGACGCCGGCCAGCAGCTGATCTACGTGCGCAACGACAAATGGGCGGGCGGCCCGCTGCCTGCCGTGCAGCGCGTGATCATCCGCGAAGTGCCGGCAACCGCAACGCGGCGAGCGCTGGTCGAGCGCGGCGATGCCCACCTGTCCTTCCAGATCCCGAACAAGGATGCGCAGGAGCTGGCCGCGGCGAAGAAGGTGAAGGTGGTCGGCTCGCCAATCGACAACTGCCTCTATGTCGCCTGCCTCAACCAGAATTTCGAGCCCTTCCGCGACCCGAAGGTGCGCCAGGCCGTGGCCTTTGCGATTCCCTACGAGCAGATATTCAGGCAGGCCGCGTACGGCCGCGGCGTGAAGATGTGGGGCGCCAAGTCGGCAAAACCCGCGACCGCCGCCTGGCCCCAGGCTTTTCCGTACGACACCGATCTCAAGAAGGCGAAGGCGCTGCTCGACCAGACCAAGTACAAGGACGGCTTCGAAGTGCCGCTGTCCTACGACCTCGGCGAAGCCGACTGGGGCGAGCCCGCGGCGCTGCTGATCCAGGAAAGCCTCGGCAAGATCGGCATCAAGGTCACCCTCGACAAGGTGCCGGGCGCGAACTGGCGCACTGTCGCGCTGGTCGAGAAAAAGCTGCCTTTCCTGCTGGAGAACTTCGGCGGCTGGCTCAATACGCCCTGTTATTACTTCTACTGGGCCTACATCAAGGGCAACCTGTTCAACGCCTCCAATTACGACGATCCCGCGGTCGCCAAGCTGGTCGAGGAGACGCTGCACATGGAGAAATCCGACAAGACCTACGACGGCAAGATCCGGCAGCTGATCCAGAAGGCCTTCGACGACCTGCCGCGCATTCCCCTGTGGCAGCCGACGCTGGAGTCGGCGATGACGCCGAAGCTGCAGGGCTACGAGTTCTGGTTCCACCGCCAGGTCGATGCCCGCAAATACAAGCTTGCGTAAGAGGGCGGCATGAACCAGCTGGCGATCATTTTCGCACGCGTGCTGCAGGCCATCCCGACGATCTTCGGCATCGTCGTGGTGACCTTCCTGCTCACGCGGGCGCTGCCCGGCGACCCGGCGGCCTACTTCGCCGGCGCGTCGGCAACGCCGGAATCGATCGCCGAGATCCGCAGCAAGCTCGGGCTCGACCAGCCGCTGCCGGTGCAGTTCCTCGGCTATGTCCGGGATCTGGCATCCGGCGACCTCGGTCAGTCGATCTCCACCGGCCAGCCGGTGGCGACCGAGCTGCTGCGGCGATTGCCGGCCTCCCTCGAGCTGACGCTGTTCGCGCTGCTGCTGTCGGTGGCGGTGGCGGTGCCGCTGGGCGTGCTCGCCGCCGTGCGCCAGGACAGCTGGGTCGACCAGCTCTGCCGCTTCGTGGTCACCGCCGGCGTCAGCCTGCCCACCTTCTTCACCGGACTGCTGCTGGTCTACGTGTTCTATTTCCTGCTCGGCTGGGCGCCGGCGCCGCTCGGCCGGCTCGACATGCTGCACATCCCGCCGCCGCAGGTCACCGGTTTTCTGGTGCTCGACGGCCTGATCGCGCGCGAGTGGGGCACCGCATGGTCGGCGTTCAAGCAGCTGCTGCTGCCCGGCATCACGCTGGCGCTGTTCACGCTGGCGCCGATCGCACGCATGACCCGCGCGTCGATGCTGCAGGCGCTGGCTTCCGAGTACCTGCGCACCGCGCGCGCCGCCGGCCTTTCCAGCGGCCGCGTGCTGATGGTCTACGCCTTCCGCAACGCGCTGCTGCCGGTGGTGACCACGCTGGGCATGGTGTTCTCGTTCACGCTCGGCGCCAATGTGCTGGTGGAGAAGGTCTTTGCCTGGCCCGGGATCGGCTCCTTCGCGATCGAGGCGCTGGTGGTGTCGGATTACGCCGCGGTGCAGGGCTTCGTGCTGTCGATGGCCGTGCTGTTCGTGCTGCTGAACCTCGCGATCGACACGCTTTACACGCTGATTGATCCGCGTGTGCGGATTGAAGGCTGAGAGCGGAGGACTGAAAACATGACCGATGCCACCTATATCCCGCAGCCCGCCGCCGGCGCGAAACGCAGCTCCGCCTGGAGCCGCGGCTTTGCCCATTTCCGCTACGTGATGACCTCCAACCCGGTGACCTTCCTCGCCTTCCTGCTGCTCGCCGGCATGATCCTCATCGCGCTGTTCGGACCGATGCTGGTGCCCCACGACCCGCTGGCGACGATCGCCGACAAGGCGCTGAAGCCGCCGAGCCTCGAACACTGGTTCGGCACCGACCAGCTCGGCCGCGACGTGTTCTCGCGGGTCATCGTCGCCACCCGGCTCGACCTGCTGATCTCGGTGTCGGCGGTGGCGCTGTCCTTCTTCGTCGGCGCCGCGATGGGCGCCTGTGCCGGCTACTGGGGCGGCTGGTTCGACAAGCTCTCCGGCCGCCTGCTCGACACCATCATGGCCTTCCCGCTGTTCGTGCTGGCGATGGGCATCGTCGCCGCAGCCGGCAACACCATCCAGAACATCGTCATTGCCACCGCGATCATCAACCTGCCTTTCTACGCCCGGGTCGCGCGCGCCGAGGTGTCGATCCGCCGCAATGCCGGCTACGTCCAGGCGGCGCGGCTGTCGGGCAATTCCGAACTGCGCATCCTGATCTGGAAAATCCTGCCCAACACGCTGCCGCCGATGATGGTGCAGCTGTCTCTGAACATGGGCTGGGCGATCCTCAACGCCGCCGGTCTGTCCTTCATCGGGCTCGGCGTGCGGCCGCCGACGGCGGAGTGGGGGATCATGGTTGCCGAGGGCGCGAACTACATCGTTTCCGGCGAATGGTGGCTCGCATTGTTTCCGGGCGCCGCGCTGATGCTCGCGGTGTTCACCTTCAACCTGCTCGGCGACGGCCTGCGCGACCTCGTCGATCCGCAGAGGCGCACATGAGCACGATCCTCCACAACCCGCCGCTGCTCGCGGTCCACGACCTCTGCGTCGAGTTCGCCACGCGCAAGGGCACCGTCACCGCCGTGCGTTCGGTCAACCTGCAGGTGGCCAAGGGCGAAACGCTGGGCATTGTCGGTGAATCCGGTTCCGGCAAGTCGGTGACCTCCTATGCCGTGATGCGCATCCTCGACCGCGCCGGGCGCATTGCCGCCGGCAAAATCGAGTTCGGCGGCATGCAGCTGCACGACGCCGACGAGGCAATGATGAGCGACCTGCGCGGCCGAGAGATCTCGATGATTTTCCAGAACCCGCGCGCCGCGCTGAACCCGATCCGCCCGGTGGGCAGGCAGATCGAGGACGTGCTGATCCGCCACGCCCAGGCCACGCACGACCAGGCGAAGCAGAAGGCGATCGAGGCGCTGGAGAAAGTCCGCATCCGCGACCCCGAAGCGCGTTACCACGCCTATCCCTTCGAACTTTCCGGCGGCATGTGCCAGCGCGTGGTGATCGCCATCGCGCTCGCCTGCAAGCCGCAGCTGCTGATCGCCGACGAGCCGACCACCGGGCTCGATGTCACCACGCAGAAGGCGGTCATGGAGCTGGTGCGCGAGCTGACGCGCTCCGAAGGCATGTCGACACTGCTGATCACCCACGACCTCGGCCTCGCCGGCGAATACTGCGACCGCATCATCGTCATGGAGCAGGGCGGGGTGGTCGAGCAGCAGGACACCGCCGGTCTGTTCACCGCACCGGCGCATCCCTACACGCGGCGGCTGATCCGCTCGACGCCGCATGCCGCGCAGAACATCCGTGACCTGTTGCCGGAGGACCTGCGCCTGCCGCCGCCGCCCCTGCTGTCCGTCTCGGACGAACCGCTGCTCGAAGTGAAGGACCTGGTCAAGGAATACGCGCCGCCCCGCGGCCTGCTGCAGCGCCTGCGCGGCAAGGGCGGCGCGCAGCCCTTCCGCGCGGTCGACGGCATCGGGTTTTCGATCGCCCGCGGCGAAAGCGTCGGGCTCGTCGGCGAATCGGGTTGCGGCAAGTCGACGACCTCGGCGATGGTCATGCGCCTGCTCGACGCCACCTCCGGCAGCATCCGCTTCAAGGGGCGGGAACTGACCGCGGTGCCGGCGGGTGATTTCGCGCGTTCGCCGCTGCGGCGCGAACTGCAGATGGTGTTCCAGGATCCTCACGAAAGCCTCAACCCGCGCTCGACCGCGGCGCAATCGATCGCCGATCCGCTGCTGCGCCTCGAAGGCATGACCGACGGCGCCGCGATCCGCGCCCGCGTCGAGCAACTCGCCGCGCAGGTCGGGCTGCCCTTGGAACTGCTCGACCGCCTGCCGCACCAGCTCTCCGGCGGCCAGAAGGCCCGCGTCGGCATCGCCCGCGCGATTGCAACGAAACCCGAACTGCTGATCCTCGACGAACCGACCGCCGCGCTCGACGTCTCGGTGCAGGCCGTCGTGCTCAACCTGCTCGCCGACCTCAAGGCCGAATTCGGCATGAGCTATTTGTTCGTCAGCCACGACCTCGAAGTGGTGCGCCTGCTCTGCGACCGCGTCATCGTCATGCGCGCCGGAAGCATCGTCGAGGCGGGACCGACGGCGCGGGTGCTGTCCGACCCGCAGGCGGAATACACGAAGGAACTGCTGTCCGCGATTCCGCGGCCGGCACACCTCGCCGGCCATGCCGCGGCGACACGGGCGGTGAACGCATGAGCGCGCCGCTGACCGTCACCGCCATCCGCGACGCCGTCGCTGCCGGCACGCTCGATGCACCGGCCTTCCTGCGCGAGCGCTGGCAGCAGTTGTGCCGGCTCAACGACGGTGCGCGCGACCCCGCCTGGATCAGCCTCGCCACGGAAGCGCAGCTCGAAGAGCAGCTCGCCGTGCTGGCGCAGCGCGACCCGGCGCAGTGCCCGCTTTACGGCGTGCCCTTCGCGGTCAAGGACAACATCGATGTGGCGGGCTGGACCACCACCGCGGCCTGTCCCGAATTCGCCCATGTCGCCCGGCACACGGCGCATGTGGTCTGCGCGCTGCAGGACGCCGGCGCGGTGCTGCTCGGCAAGACCAACCTCGACCAGTTCGCCACCGGACTTGTCGGCACGCGCTCGCCTTACGGTGCGGTGCCCAACAGCTTCAGCGCCGCGCACATCAGCGGCGGTTCGAGCTCGGGCTCGGCCTCGGTGGTCGCCCGCGGGCTGGTCGCTTTCGCGCTCGGCACCGACACCGCCGGATCGGGCCGCGTGCCCGCCGGCTTCAACAACCTCGTCGGCACCAAGCCGACGCCCGGCATCGTCAGCACTGATGGCGTGCTGCCGGCTTGCCGCACGCTCGACTGCGTGTCGCTGCTGACGCTGACCGCGGCCGACGCGGCGCGCGTGTTTGCGGTGATGGCGGGGCCGGGCGCGCCGCAGCCCGCAGAGCCGGTGTTCAGCCGGCCGCAGCAATTGCGTCACGCGCTGCCGCCGCAGCCGCGCGTCGGCACGCCGCGCGAGCGGCCCTTCCTTGCCGGCGAATACGCCCGCCTGTTCGGCGAGGCTGTGCGCCACCTGCAGGCGCTGCAGTGCAGCCACGGCGAATTCGGCCTCGCGCCCTTCGCCGAGGTCGCCGCGCTGCTCTACCAGGGGCCGTGGACGGCCGAACGTTACGCGATCGCCGGCCGCCACATCGAAAGCGGCGCGCCGGGCATCGACCCGGTGGTGGCCGAGGTCATCGGCAAGGGGCGCAATTATTCGGCGGTCGATGCCTTCAACGCGCTCTACCGCGTGCGCGAGCTCGAGGCGCAGACCCGCGGCGTGTGGGACGAATTCGACGTGCTGATGGTGCCGACCGCACCGCATCTGCCGACCTTCGCCGATATCGCCGCGGCCCCGGTGGCGCGCAACAGCGAACTCGGCACTTACACCAATTTCGTCAACCTGCTGGGACTGTCCGCGGTCGCCGTGCCCTTCGGCTTCACCGCGGACGGTCTGCCCTTCGGCGTCACCTTCATCGCGCCCGGCGGCAGCGACTGGGCGCTGATCGAATTCGCCGCGCAGTGGCAGCGCTCGCGTGCGTTGCCGCTGGGCGCGAAACTGCGCGCCATGCAGGCCGCCGATATCCTGATCACGGATGTGCCGCCGGCTTCGCTGCCGCTGGCGGTCGCCGGTGCCCACCTCTCGGGCATGCCGCTCAACCACCAGCTGAGCAACATTGGCGCGCGGCTGCGCGCGGCGACCCGCACCGCGGCGGCGTACCGGCTGTATGCGCTGCCGGGCGCGACGCCGCCGAAGCCCGGCCTCGCCCGCGCCGCGAATGGTGCGGCGATCGAGGTCGAGGTCTATGATGTGCCGGCGGCGGCGCTCGGCGGATTCCTCGCCGGCATTCCGCAGCCGCTGGGCCTGGGGCGCATCGAGCTGCAGGACGGTACCTGGGTCACCGGTTTCATCTGCGAGGCCGCGGCGCTGCAGGATGCCGAGGACATCACCGCGTACGGCGGCTGGCGCAACTATGCCGCCGCCGGCACGCGCAAGAAAAGTGCATGAACATGGCCAAAGTCGTTGATATCAGCAGGGACGCCGGCAGCCTGGCCGACCAGGCATATGCCACGATCAAGAGGCGGATCTTTGATTTCGACCTGATGCCCGGAGACCGCCTGTCGGAATCCGAACTGGCACAGCAGACCGGCGTCAGCCGCACGCCGCTGCGGCAGGCCTTGCAACGCCTGCAGCATGAGGGTTTCGTCGAAGCGATCCCGAAGGTGGGCTGGCTGATCCCGCCGCTCAGCTTCGACAAGTTCGATGAACTCTACGATTTCCGCGTGCTGATCGAATGTTTTGCCGTGCGCGGTCTTTGCAAGTCCGCCGCCGAGCGTCCGGAACTGCAGGCGCTCGCCGCCATCTGGCAGGTGCCGGTGAAGGCCCGGCTGCAGGACCCCGTGCGTGTCGGCGAACTCGACGAGGAATTTCACTGCCGCATCGTCGATTCCACCGCCAACCGCGAGATGCAGCGCAGCTACCGCGAAATCACCGAACGCATGCGCATCATCCGCCGCCTCGACTTCATCAAGCCCGACCGTGTCACGGCGACCTATGACGAACACGCCAAGATCATCAGCGCGATCCAGAAACGCCGCGCCGACGAAGCGCAGCGCCTGCTGCGCACCCACATCGAGCAGAGCAAGCTCGAAGTGCGCAAGATCACGCTCGACATGCTCTACCAGGCGCGCAACCGCAACCGCGCCGCACGCGAAGAGTGATCTAAAAAATATCAATAAAAACAATTACTTGTATTGAACTCCCCGGGTATTCCGGCGGCGCCTGCAATACGCATGACCATCCGCGCCGGGCTGGCGCGGCTTTTGCAATGATTCAGACGGCAACTGCGGTGTGCGCGGATCCGGCGCAGGCCGCGCTTGCAGCATGCGTGGCGTGAACGGGTGGGGAGTTCCAGTCCAGATGCTGATGGCTGTCCACTGATGCCGCGCGTACGCGTGATAACATCAATCGCCTTCTTCAAGGACACTCCCATGAAAAACCTGCTCGTCACCGGCTGTGCCATTGCCGCTCTCGCCGTCAGCGGCATCGCTGTCGCACAGGACAAGGCTGCCGCGGCCTATCCGAACAAACCCATACGCATGATCGTGCCCTTCGCCCCCGGCGGCGGCCTCGACATCACCACGCGGCTGATCGGCCAGAAGCTGACCGAGAAATGGGGCCAGAACGTGGTGGTCGACACCCGTCCGGGCGCGGCGACCATCGTCGGCACCGAGATTGCCTCGAAGGCGGTGGCCGACGGCTACACGCTGCTGATGATCACCACCACCTTCGCGATCAATCCCAGCCTCTACGCCAAGCTGCCCTACGATCCGCTGAAGGATTTCGCGCCGGTCACCCAGCTCAATTCCCAGCCCAATATCCTGGTGGTCAGCGCTTCGGCGCCGGCCGCCAGCGTAAAGGAGCTGATCGCATTGGCGAAATCGAAACCGGGCGAGCTGACTTTCGCCACCCCGGGTGCCGGTTCGGCGCCGCACCTGTCGGCCGAACTGTTCCAGCGCACCGCCGGCATCCAGATGATCCATGTGCCGTACAAGGGTATCCCGCCGGCGATCACCGACGTCATCGGCGGCCGCGTGACCATGCTGTTCACGACCACGATTCCCGCGGTGCCCCATATCAAGTCCGGCAAGGTCAAGGGACTCGCGCTGACCAGCGGCAAACGCCTCGACAGCATGCCCGGCGTGCCGACGATCGGCGAAACGCTGAAGGGTTACCAGGCCGAAGCCTTCCAGGGCATGATCGCGCCCGCCGGTGTGCCGCGCGCCATCGTCGAGAAACTCGGCAAGGAAGTCGCCGCGATCGTCCAGTCGCCGGAAATCGGTAAGACCTTCGAGGCCTCCGGCGCCGTTGCCGTAGGCAGCACCCCGGCGCAGTTCGCCGCTTTCCTGAAAAGCGAAACCGCGAAGTGGGGCAAGGTCATCAAGGAAGCCGGCATCAAGCTGGAATAACCGCTCACTGCTTACTGCTCACCATTCACCAATTACCAATTACCAGCAAGAGGACCCCATGCCGTTCGCCCAACTCTACGTCGCCGAAGGCCGCACGCCGGAGCAGAAAAAAGTCCTGATCGAAAAAGTCACCCAGGCCTTCGTCGAGGCCGTCGGCGTCAAGCCGGAATCGGTGTGGATCACCGTGCAGGACATCCCGAAGCATTCCTGGGGTGTCGGCGGCAAGACGCTGGCCGAGAAAAGCTGAGAGGGAAGGCGGGAGGGCGTCATGGCGGAACAGAAAAAACGCGCAGTCAAAATGGCCGTTCCGGCGGCCAGCCTGCGGCCGACGATGGTCGGCCGCAACCATGCCGCCTCGGCCGGCCATTACCTCGCGACACTCGCCGCGATGCGCGTGCTCGACCGCGGCGGCAACGCGGTCGATGCCGGCGTCACCGCCTCGATGGCGCTCTCCGTGCTGCAGCCCGACATGGTCAGCTTCGCCTGCGTCGCGCCGACGCTGATCTACATGAGGGAACTCGACAAGGTCATCAGCCTTGCCGGGCTCGGCTACTGGCCGAAAAACACCGATGTCGCGAAGCTGATCGCCGCCGGCAACGGCAAGGCAGTGCCGGAGAACCTGCTGCGCACGGTGATCCCGGCCGCGCCGGCGACCTACATCGCCGCGCTGCGCCGCTACGGCACGATCTCCTTCGAGGAGGCCGCGACGCCGGCGATGGAACTGGCGAAGAACGGCTTCGCCGTCTATCCGCTACTGTCCTCCAACATCGAGTATCTGGAAAACAGTTTCAAACGCTGGCCCGACAACGAACGCATTTTCCTGCCCAAGGGCCGCGCGCCGAAAGTCGGCGAGCTGTTCCTGCAGGAAGACCTCGCGAAAACCATAGGCCGCCTGATCCAGGCCGAGCGCGACTGCAAGGGCGACCGCGACAAAAAACTCGCCGCGGTGCACGACTATTTCTACCGCGGACCGATCGCGCGGGAAATATCGGATTACCACGCCGCCAACGGCGGCTTCATGACCTTCGAGGACCTCGCTGGCTTCGAAGTGCCGGTCGAGGACAGCATCAAGGTCGATTACCGCGGCTACATCGTGCACGCCTGCGATGTCTGGTGCCAGGGCATCGTGCTGCTGGAGTCGCTGAAGATCCTCGAGGGTTACGACCTCAAATCGATGAAGCACAATTCGCCGGATTACGCGCACCTGATCGCGGCCGCGCTGAACCTGTCCTTCGCCGACCGCGAGGCCTACGTCGGCGATCCGAAGTTCGTGCACGTGCCGCGCGACGCAATGATTTCCGAGGCTTACGCCAAGCGCCAGCGCGCACGCATCGACATGCAGAAGGCCTTCGACCGCCTGCCCGATCCGGGGGATCCCGAAATGACCGGAACAGTGCCGGGCGGCATCACCGCCGGCGCGCTGGCTTCGCCGCACGGCCTGTCGCGCCTGTCGCAGGACACCATCTACAACTGCGTCGTTGATCGCTGGGGCAATGCCTACTCGGCGACCACTTCCGACAACGCCAGTGAAACGCCGATCATCCCCGGCACCGGACTCGCGATTTCCTCGCGCGGCTGCCAGTCGCGCCTCGAGCCCGGCCACCCGTCCGAAGTGAAGCCGGGCAAACGCCCGCGGCTGACGCCCAACCCGGCGATGGCCTTCAAGGACGGCAAGCTGTTCATGACCTTCGGCACCCCTGGCGGCGACCAGCAGTCGCAGGGCATGCTGCAGGTCTTCCTGAATGTCGTCGAACACGGCATGACCATGCAGCAGGCGGTGGAAGCGCCGCGCATCTCCTCGCAGAGCTTCCCCAATTCCTTCGCGCCGCATGCCTACTATCCGGGCCGGCTCAACGTCGAGGAAGATCTCGGGCCGGAAGTCATCGCCGAACTGCGCCGCCGCGGCCACGATGTCGAAGTCTGGCCGCGTTTCCCGGCAGCGAATGCCGCAGTGTGCGCGATCAAGGTCGATCCGGATACGGGCCTGCGCCACGCCGGCGCCGATCCCCGGCGCGAAGGGTACGCGCTGGCCTGGTAAGTCGGCAGAACGCTGGCGGAGCCGTAGCCCGCAAGAAGTGCAGCGTATTGCGGGGGAAGCCATGCTTTCCTCACATTCACGTGAATTTAAAAAAGTAAATAAAAACAATAGCTTATAGAATACTCCGAGATCGGGATGACAAGCCTCGGCATTCCTCCATAATGGCCATTTTGGCTATAATGGCCTAAATCGTGACCGGGACCTGCCATGCCGACCCTGACCTATCGCAACAGCCGCGGTGAACTCGTGGATGTTCCCGCCGTGCCCTCGACACAGATCAAGAACGGGCTGGGCACCGTGCTTGAGCAGGTGATGCGCGGCGGTGCCGTCGCCATCACCCGCCACGACACACCCAAGGCGGTGCTGCTGGCCTACGATGAATTCCTGGCGCTGACCCGGGACCGCGCGCCGGCACTGAACGATCTGGCTGCCGAATACGATGTGCTGCTGGCGCGCATGCAGACACCGCAGGCGCGCAAGGCGATGGCAGCGGCCTTCGATGCCACGCCCGCGGAACTGGGGCGCGCAGCGGTCAAGGCGGCGCGCAAGCGGCGCTGATCGAGCGGGCAGGGCGCGGCCGTTGCCGAACATCTACGTGCTGGCCGGCGTCAACGGCGCGGGCAAAAGCAGCATCGCCGGTGCGGCATTCCGGGACAAGGGCGCCGACTACTACAACCCTGACGAAGCGGCTGCGGTGCTGAGGCGGGCCAATGCGGGCTTGAGCCCGGTGCAGGCGAACAGTATTGCCTGGCAGCGCGGCCGTGATCTTCTGGAGCGCGCGATTGCCGGCCGGCTGGATTTTGTTTTCGAAACCACGCTAGGCGCATCCACGCTGCCACGCATGCTGATCGGCGCCGCGGGGCAGGGCTTCGATGTGCACCTGTGGTACGCGGGGCTGGCGACACCCGAGCTGCATCTCGCGCGGGTGCGTGCCCGTGTCGCGCGCGGCGGCCATGACATTCCCGAAGAAGCCATCCGCCGCCGCTTCGAACACAGCCGGCTCAACCTGATCATGCTGCTGCCGGTGCTGGCCTCGCTGCGGGTTTACGACAACAGTCTCGACGCCGATCCTGCCGCGGGCAAGGCGCCCCAACCGATGCTGGTGCTGCACATGGCGCGCGGGCGCATCCTCAACCCGCAGGATCTGCCGCGAGTGCCGGACTGGGCGAGGCCGATTGCGGCGGCGGCGATGAAAGTCCACCCGGTCTGAGTTTTACCCGGGTCCGGTGTGTCATTGGTTGCATTGGTCGCGTTATGCGGATTGACAGCCTCCGGCCCCCTCCACACAATGCCCGCACCCTCAGGAGGAGAACAACAATGAAAATCACGACCGGTCTCACCGCTGCCGTGCTGTCGCTGTTTGCCGCCACAGCCGCCGCACAGTCCTTCCCGTCCAAACCCGTGCGCATCCTCGTCGGCTTCGGCGCCGGCGGCAGCACCGACATCGTCGCGCGCACGCTGGCACAGAGCCTCGGCGGCGACTGGAAACAGAACGTGCTGGTCGAGAACCGTCCCGGCGCGAGCGGCATGATCGCCGCCGAACTGGTGGCCAAGTCGCCGCCCGACGGCCACACGCTGATGATCACGCCGCAGACCAGCCTCGCGGTGGCGCCGGCGCTCTACGGCAAGGCCGCCTACGACACGATGCGCGACTTCACGCCGATCACGCTGACCGGCTACACGCCGCTGCTGATGGTGGTGCATCCGTCCTTCCCGCCGAAAAATTTCAAGGAGTTCATCGCGCTTGCCAAAAAGAGCAAGGAGCCGATCACCTTCGGTTCCGGCGGCGTCGGTTCCTCGCCGCACATGGCGGGTGAACTGATGGCGGCGCAGCTCGGCATCCGGATCACCCACGTGCCGTACAAGGGCGAGAATCCGGCGCTGGCCGACACCATCGGCGGCCAGATCCCGATCATGTTCGGCAACCTGCCGGTGGCCGTGCCGCACGTCAACAGCGGCCGCCTGCGCGGGCTCGCCAACACCTGGAGCACGCGCTCGCCGCTGGCGAAGGACATCCCGACCGTCGCCGAATCCGGCTTCAAGGACTACGCCATCGCCACCTGGTTCGGCCTGCTCGGCCCGGCCAACATGCCGCCGGAGCTGGTCAGCCGCATCCAGCGCGACACCGCGCGCATGTTCAACGTGCCGGCGACCAAGGAAAAATTGACCGGCATGGGCGTCGATCTCGTGCTCGACACGCCCGAGCAGTTCCGCGAATACCTCAAGAGCGAAGTCGCCCGTTACGCCAAGGTCATCCGCGACGCCGGCATCAAGGCGCAATAATGCAGCGTCCGCAGATGCGCGTCGGTGTCATCGGCCTCGGCGCGCTGGGCCGGCCGGTCAGTGAACTGCTGCTGAAAGCCGGTTACCGCACCGCGGTCTATGATGTGCGGCGCGAACCGGTGCGTGAACTCGCCGCGCTTGGCGCGCAGGCCTGCCGGGCACCGGTCGAGCTTGCCGAACAGAGCGACCTGATCGTGAGCCTGGTGTCGGATGCCGCGCAGACCGACGGCATCGTGTCCGGTCCCGACGGCATCCTTGACGGCCTGCAGCGCGGCGCGATTTTTGCGACCGGCAGCACGCTCGGCCCCGAGCCGGTGCAGCGTGTCGCGATGCAGATCGCGGCGAAGGGCGGCGACACGCTCGACATCCCCATCTCCGGCGGCATCATTGCCGCGAAGGAGGGCGCGCTGAGCCTGATGGTGGGCGGCAGCGAACGCACGCTCGAGCGGGCAATGCCGGCCTTGCGCGTGTTCGCGCGCGACATCACCCACTGCGGCCCGGTCGGCAGCGGCCAGGCCGCCAAACTCGCGCACCAGCTGGTCTTCAGCGTCAACGTGATGGCCCTGCTCGAAGGCCTCGCGCTGGGCAAGGCCGGCGGCGTCGATCCCGAGATCATGAAAACCGTGCTGAAACAGGGCCTCGCCAACAGCACCGTGCTGCAGGTCTGGCACGACCTCGGGCCGCGCTGGAAGGGCATGCTGCAGCCCACCGCGCCCGATGCGCCGCTGCCCAATATGCGCAAGGACCTGCACCTGGTGCTGGAGATGGCGGAGTCGCTGGGCCTGCCGCTGCAAATTGCCGAACATGCTTCGCAGGTGGCCGACTCCGGCGCGGCAACGGGGCACGATGATCCGCAGCTTTGACCTGGATTGCCGTTACTCCGACGAAAAGAGCAAACCTCAGCCGTCATTCCGGCGAAAGCCGGAATCTAGGCAACGACACGTGGAATTACCGCCTCCATTCTGGATTCCGGCTTTCGCCGGAATGACGAATTGAAGTTTCGATAGTTTGATCACTGAATCCACATGACCGACCGCCGCCCCCGCCTGCCATCCCCGCCCGGCACCTGCGACACCCACATGCACATCTTCGAGGCGGGTTACAGCGTCATGCCCGGCACCAACCTGCCGTCGATGCCAGGCACCGTCGCCGAGTACCGCAAGCTGCGCGAACGCCTCGGCATCACGCGCACGGTGATCGTGCAGCCCGCCGCCTACGGCCGCGACAACCGCTGCACGCTGGCGGCGATGCAGGCGCTGGCCGATGACAAACACCAGACCCGCGGCGTGGCGATCGTGCTGCCGGAAGACAGCGACCAGCACATCGCAGCGCTCACCGCCGCCGGCATCCGCGGCATCCGTTACCACCTGCTGCCCTACGGTGGCGTCAGCTGGGACACCCTCAGGGAGATGGCCGCGCGTGTCGCGCCCCAGGGCTGGCATGTGCAGATCCAGTGCGACGGCGGTGAACTGGCGGGGCGTGAAGCCTTGCTGAAGTCGCTGCCCTGCGACATCGTCATCGACCACATCGGCCGTTTCACACAACCGGTGGCGGCGGGCGACCCCGGCTGGAAATCGCTGCGCAGCCTCATCGACGGCGGCCGCTGCTGGGTCAAGCTGTCGGCGCCGTACCACGGCTCGAAAACCGGCGCACCGGATTACGCCGATGCCGCCGCTTCAGCAAAAGAGCTGATCCGCGCCGCGCCCGAACGCATGCTCTACGCCACGAACTGGCCGCATCCCTCGCTGAAAAAAAACCTGCCCGACGATGCGGCGCTGCTCGACTGGGTCAACGATCTGGCGGGGAGTGAGGCGCTGCGGCAGCGGATACTGGTCGACAATCCGGCGAAGCTTTATGGATTTTGACCCAAAGAATTTTGACCCCGGGCAGTTTAGCGGTGAGCCGGAAGGCGGGTTCAGCTACTGGGTCAGCGACGAACAGCTCGAAGCCTTCGGCAAGCTGTCGCTGCTCGACCGGCTGCGCTGGGTCGAGGCTGCGCGGGAGTTCACGCTGGCAGCCCAGACCCCGGAAACGCGCGAACGCATGGAACGGCTGCGGCGGGGCGAGACCATTGTCTGAACCCCGTTGTTCGGGGCGCACCCGGGCTACGTCACTGGATTCCGGCGTTCGCCGGAATGACGTACTGAGGTGGTTGGTTTTCGTTCATCGCTCATCACTCCGCGCTCATCGCCGCCCTTCAGTGCCCGCCGGCCCCGAAATGCCCCTGCAGTTCCTCGTCGAACTGCCCGTCGATCAGCACATAGAGCATCAGCACCGGCTTGTCCGAGCGGTTGCTCCAGGCGTGGTTGGTGCCGCGCTGGATCACCACGTCACCTTCCTTCAGCACCACATCCTGGTCGTCGAGCAGCATCGTCACCTCGCCCTTCAGCACCACCGCGTAGTCGATGGTCTGCGTGCGGTGCATGAAGGGGTGGCGGCCCTTGGCCGAGCCGGCAGTGGTGGCGTTGCGGTTGCCCATCGCCTCGAACACCGCTTTCGACTGCTCCGGTGAAATGTTGCGGATGGCCTCGGTCTCGGGTGCGATTTCGCTGATGCGGAACACGGTGCCGCCGGGCAGGGGATGGATCTGCTTCGGGCCGCCGGTGGGATCGGGCTCGGTGGCGTGGAGGATGTGCGGCGTCGCCGCGGTTTTCCACATGTCCACCGAGATGTGGCCCGGGCGCAGCGGGTTGGTGCGCACCGCCGGCGCGAGGCCGTCCTCGATGACAATGGCCTTGCCGTTCTTGTCGTGGCCGGTGACTACGCGGCGGATTTTTCCGTTCATTCTGAAGCTCCCTGATCAATTACAAAAAATTACTGCGTGAAAAATACTGCCTGAAAATTGTTGACGGTTTGCCGTGACCGGCATGCCCGCAAGGCATCAGTCCGGAAAATCAAGTTCCCGCTGATGCCGGAAAGCCAGCATCCTGACCTGATCGGCTACCGGCAGGAAACGGTATAGCGCAACGTAACCGGTTTTGCCGTACGAAATCACCAGTTCGCGCAGTTCACCTTCAATCCGGCGGCCTGCCAGCGGATGGGTGACCAGCATTTCCATGGCGCTGCGTATCGCGGCAGCGGAATCCACTGCAATCTGCGGATCGTGCTGGGCAATAAACTGGAAAAGGCGCTGCAGGTCGTCCAGCGCACGGCCGGAATAGATGATTTGTGCCAAGCTTATTTTCGCAAGGCTTTGGGACGTTCTGCTTTGCCCTCACGCGCCAGGCGCTCCATCCACGTGTGGACGTCCCCGGCGCTGTAAACGTCGGCGCCGGTTTCGATCGCCTTGTCCGCAGCCTGCGCATCCTTCACGAACTGACGATAACGCTCGGTGCGATCCACTTCGCGCTCGATGGCCTCGACCATCACCCCGTGCGGTGAGCGGCCCGATTCCTTTGCGATGCGCGCAATGCGGGCTTTCAGTTTTTCCGGGAGTTTCAGGGTGGTGGAGGCGGTCATGCGGGGCTCCGGTGGCTGGCAGGGTCAAGGTGTCACTATGGTAACACCGGAACCCTGACCGCAGGGGAGGCGAGATGACCTCCACTCACCACTCACCGTTCACCGCTCACCCGTCAAGGCCGCCTTCGATGAAAGCTCGATGGCCCGCGCCCGCTCGCTGGTGGCCGACTTCAAGCAGTTCATCAAGGACCACAAGGACGAGATCGAGGCCATCCAGCTGCTCTATAGCAAGCCCTACCGCGCCGGCCTGCGCTACCGCCATGTCAAGGAACTGGCGGCCAAGCTCAACCGGCCGCCGTTTGCCATCCGGCCGGACGATCCTGAATCGATCCGCATGTTGTGGAACGCCCACGAAGCCACCGAGCCGCAGCAGATCAAGGCGAAGGGCGGCGGTGCGGCGCTGGTCGATCTGGTGGCGCTGGTGCGCCACGCTATCCACCCGCAGGAGCCGGTGCTGCCGGTGCGCGCGGAAGTGGAGCAGCACTACGCCGCCTGGCTCGCCGAGCAGGAGCAGCAGGGCGGGCAGTTCACGCCCGAACAGCGGCAGTGGCTGGACGCCATTCGCGACCACATCGCGCAGAGCCTCGCCATCGAGCCGGCGGATTTTGATGACGTGCCCTTCACTAGCATGGGCGGGCTGGGCAAGGTACATCAGCTTTTCGGTGACAAGCTGCCGAAGCTGCTGAAGGAGCTTAACGAAAGATTGGCGGCATGAATAAAAGCGATACTAAAGTTGAGGATAATGCACTCCCGCCGGGCTGGGTTTTGGTGCGACTTGAAGAGCTGGTTGAAAATCCTCGGCAGGATGTGGTTGACGGCCCTTTTGGGTCTAATCTCAAAGCCTCTGAATATGTGGCATCGGGTATTCCGATCGCTCGTCTTCAGAATATTGATCGAGGTTCGTTTAATCCTAAAAAGCTGCAGTACGTAACTCGGGAAAAAGCTGTTGAGTTATCGCGTCATTCATTTCAATCGGGTGACATTCTAATTACCAAGTTGGGCGACCCTCTGGGTGAGGCATGTATCGTCCCGACAAGTATTCCGAAGGGAATAATCGTTGCTGATCTTGTTAGGGTGAGGCCTAACGGAAAAGCTGTTAATACCAAGTACCTCGAATTAGCCGTTAATTCTCCAAATGCGATTCGGGAACTAAAGCAGCACACTAAAGGGACTACCCGGCCTCGCGTAAATCTCAGCATTCTGCGTGAATTAACGGTCCCGCTTGCCCCTCTAGTTGAGCAGCAAAAACTAGTTTCGAAGATAGATCAACTTTATTCTGACCTCGACGCCAGTGTCGCCGCGCTGGAGCGTGCCCGCGCCAACCTGAAGCGCTACCGCGCCTCGGTGCTGAAAGCGGCGGTCGAGGGGCGGCTCACGGCGGAATGGCGCAAGACACATCCCGCGACCGAACCCGCCAGCCAGCTGCTCGAACGCATCCTCGCCGAGCGCCGCAAAAAATGGGAAGACGCCCAGCTCGCCAAATTCGCCGCCGCCGGCAAAGCCCCGCCGAAAAACTGGAAAGACAAATACCCCGAGCCGGCGAAACCCGATACCGCCAATCTGCCTGAACTGCCGGAGGGGTGGTGCTGGGCTTCTGTGGATCAGTGTTCTTCGTTTGAGAGCTACGCGATCACGGATGGACCGTTTGGTTCCAATCTCAAATCCGAGCATTACACGGAGAGTGGTCCGCGTGTAATTCGACTGCAAAATATTGGTGATGGTTATTTTGTGGATGAATATGCTCATATTTCAGACGAGCATTTTGCTTCCCTGAAAAAGCATTCGGTTGAAAATGGCGACTTGGTCATTGCGGTGCTGGGGGAGGAGCTTCCCAGGGCTTGTGTAATACCTGATGGTGTTGCTCCGGCAATCGTCAAGGCGGATTGCGTTCGTTTCAAGCCAAAAGCGGGGCTGGTTGATTCGGATTACATGAATTACGTTCTGAATTCATATCCGACCCGATTCCGGTGTTCGAAGCAGATCAAAGGTGTGGGACGCCCGCGATTGAATCTTTCGCATATTCGCGGCATTGCGGTGCCCTTGCCGCCAATCGGCGAGCAATCCGAGATTGTTTTAATGGTTTCCGAATTGTCTGCTGCACAGGATCGAATGGATCAGCAACTTGTTAAGTCCATTTCTCAGGCGGCTCATTTACGCCAATCCATCCTCAAACGCGCCTTCGAAGGCAAACTCGTACCCCAAGACCCGAACGACGAACCGGCCTCGGTGCTGCTCGAACGCATCCGCGCCGCGCGTGCCGGTGCGCCCAAGGCCGTAGCCCGCCGGGGCCGCAAGCCCAAGGCGCCGGCCTGAGATCGCACGGCGCCTAGGCCAGGGCGCTTCGTTATACTCGCGGTTTCGATGGCTGCCACGCATTGTCACAAGGCAGTTTTTTAAGTAATTGTTTTTATTGATAAAAATGAAAGTGACTGTCAAGCGGGAATTACTGCTTTGGGCGCGCAATCGCGCGGACCTGACGGTGGATGCGCTTGCCAGTCGCCTGCACGTTTCTGCTGACCGCGTCACGGAGTGGGAAGCCAGCGGCGAGCTGACGCTGAAGCAGCTCGAAAAGCTGGCCAAGGCCAGCTATACGCCGGTGGGTTATCTGTTTCTAAATGAGCCGCCGACGGAATCCCTGCCGATCCCCGACCTGCGCACCGTCGGCAACCGCCAGTTGGCTCGCCCGAGTCCCAATCTGCTGGATGTCATCCATATCTGCCAGCAGCGCCAGTCCTGGTACCGGGACTTTTTGCGTGCCGATGGCGCGCGCCCGAGCGAGTTTGTCGGTTCTGCGCGCGTCGGCGATGACGTGGTGCGTACTGCGCAGGCGATCCGCGAGAAGCTCCATTTTGATATCGAGGCCCGACGGGAAGCGTCGACCTGGGGTGATGCGCTGCGCATGTTCATCGATCAGACGGATGCCGCAGGTGTGTTGGTGATGTGCAGCGGCGTGGTCGGCAACAACAACCGCCGCAAGCTCGACCCGGAAGAGTTTCGCGGCTTTGCGATGACCGATCCGCTCGCGCCGCTGGTGTTCATCAATGGCGCCGACAGCAAGGCAGCCCAGATGTTTACGCTCGCCCATGAGCTGGCCCACATCTGGGCCGGTGAATCGGCCTTGTCCGATGTCGATGCGCGTTCCAGGCCGGCGCACCGCACGGAACAATGGTGCAATCAGGTGGCGGCTGAAATGCTGGTTCCGATGGCGATGCTCAGCAACCAAATCGATCGAGGCAATGGGCTGGAGCATGAGATGTCCCGGCTGGCGAGATTTTTCAAGGTCAGCACTTTGGTCATTTTGCTGCGCATCTTCGAATCGGGGGTCATTTCCCGCGCCGCATTCCAGCGTGCCTACGACGCGGAATTACAGAAGCTGAAGGCGAAGCGCAAAGGTTCGGGGGGCGATTTCTACCTGACGCAGGCCGCCCGCGTTGGCCGCCGCTTCGCACGGGCCTTGATCGCCGATACGCTTGAGGGGCGTACTTTGTATCGCGATGCGCTGCAATTGCTGGGCATTTCGAAGGTCGATACGCTGCACGAGCTTGGACGCACGTTGAAGTTCGGGGTCTGATGGCCTACCTGCTCGATGCGAACGTGTTCATCCAGGCCAAGAACCTGCAATACGGCTTCGACTTTTGTCCTGCGTTCTGGGACTGGTTGCTGAGGGAAAATGCAGCGGGCAGGGTGTTCAGTATCGAGAAGGTCGGCGACGAGTTAATCGCTGGGAGCGATGAGCTTGCGGGCTGGGCGGAGGCGCGCGGCGCCGGGTTCTTTTTGCCGCCAGACGCCAAGGTGCTGCCTGCGTTGTCCGAGGTCAGCAACTGGGTTAGCGGGCAGCGTTACGAACCGGCGGCAGTGAATACTTTTTTGCAGGTGGCCGATTATTATCTGGTCGCACACGCCAAGGCGCATGGCGTGACCGTGGTGACGCATGAAGTGCCGCGGGATAGTGTCCGTAAAGTTCAAATTCCGAATGTGTGCATCGGCCTCGGCATCAAGTTCATGACACCTTACGAAATGCTGCGGGTTGAGAAGGCGCGTTTTGTGCTGGGGCCTAAAGGCCCGTGAGCCCGTATGCCCTGTGCATCGGCATCGACTACTCCGGTGCCGAGGTGCCCACTTCCCGCCTGAAGGGGCTGCAGGTCTATGCCGCTGGGCAGGGCGGCTTGCCGCAGCAGGTATTGACGCCAGCCATCGCCGCGGCGCGGGCGGCGGGCGTCAGCGGCCCCTCGCTGCCGCGCTACTGGACGCGCAAGGAGATCGCGCACTGGCTGATCGACCTCGTGCGCGAGGGGCAAACGTTCATCGCCGGCATCGACCACGGCTTTTCCTTCCCCGACAGCTATTTCCAACGTTACGGATTAAAGGACTGGCCGCAGTTCCTTGAGGACTTTCAGCGGCACTGGCCGACCGACGGCGATTACGTCTATGTCGATTTCGTGCGCGATGGCAGCCTGGCCAGTCAGGGCAAGGTGCCCTCGCCGGGTTCGCGCATCGGCGACAGCCGCGAGTTGCGCCTTTGCGAGCGCTGGACCTCGTCCGCGAAAAGCGTGTTCCAGTTCGATGTGCAGGGCTCGGTGGCGAAATCGACCCATGCTGGCATTCCCTGGCTGCGGCGTATCCGCGAGGCCGCGGGCGGGCGCGTGCATTTCTGGCCCTTCGACGGCTGGCTGCCGCCTGCGGGCAAGTCGGTGATCGCGGAGGTCTATCCGTCGATCTTCCGCAAGCGCTATGCACCCGGGAAACGCACGGCTGACGAGCAGGATGCCTATGTCGTCGCGCGCTGGCTGGCGGAGATGGGCGGGCGGGGTGAGCTGGGGCGTTACTGGGAACCGCCCTTGATTGCGGCCGAGCGGGTGGTGGCGGAGCGGGAAGGGTGGATACTGGGCGTTTGTTAAAAATATCAATAAAAACAATCAGTTACAATATTTTTCGCAATGTGACCCAGTGATGTGAGTTTAATTTATTATTGGTATGTCTAGTTATATTGGTCAAAAGCATAGTCATTTAAACTTGCGCTGGGTTTGATAATTCTGTAAAAAGTCCAGTATGACTGGACAAAATCATCAATCCTCAAACCAATCCAAGCTGAGCCGGCTCCAGGCCGAGCTGCCGGCCGGGCTGCTGGCGACTGGCGATTGGCTGAAGGTGCGTGGCTATTATCGACAGTTGCTAAGCCACTATGTCAGCAGCGGCTGGCTTGAATCGCCGGCGCGAGGGGTCTATCGGCGTCCCGGTCCGCCGCTCAAGTGGCAGCAGGTGGTGGCTTCGCTACAGAATCTGCTGCGCTTGCCAGTGCATGTCGGCGGACTGACCGCGCTCGAAATCCACGGCTATGGGCATTTCCTGCGCTTGAGCGGCGTCATGGAGATCCATCTGTACTCGCTCGTGCACCTGCCATCCTGGCTCTCCAAGTTGCCGCTCCGGGACAGATTCGTTGTACACCGGGAGCGTTTGTTCAACGAGGAGGCGCCGGAGCCCGCCGAAGCAGGCACCCCTGTTGCCCGCGAAGCGGGCGCACAGGCCGTCCCGTTGCGCGCCGGCTTGAGGCAGATCGTCTGGGGCGAGTACGACCAGCCGATCACGTACTCAACGGCTGAGCGCGCGATGCTTGAGCTGCTCGACGAAGTGCCGCAGCGAGAATCGATAGAGCACGCGGCGTTGCTGATGCAAGGCCTGTCCGATCTCAGCTCGCGCCGGGTTCTCGAGTTGCTGGCGGTCTGCAGAAGTGTCAAGGCCAAGCGCCTGTTTCTCGCCCTGGCTTCACGTCACAGTCATCACTGGCTTGCTCCGGTGGTGGAAGCGGTGGATCGCGGCGAAGTTGAGCTGGGGAAGGGCAAACGTTCACTGGTCCCCGGGGGCAGTTTGCATCCGAAGTATCTGATCACGATGCCGGAAGAGTCCGATGTTCGGGGCTGACAAACGGTTCCTGCCGCAAACGCAGCTCGCCACGCGCATGCTGCGCCTCGTCGCTGAGGAACCTTCGTTCGCCCTGAAAGGCGGTACTGCGATCAATCTGTTCTACCGAAACCTGCCACGGTTGTCGGTGGACCTCGATCTCGTCTATCTGCCGGTGGAGGAACGCGCACCGTCACTGGCGGCAATCGCGGCGGCGTTGCGTCGCATTGCCGGTCGTGCCGGGGAGGCGTTGGGCAATGTGCAGGTGCATGCGCAAGGCGCGGCCGAAGGCAAACTGGTGGCGCAGCAGGGGCGCGTTACCGTGACTGTCGAAGTCAATACGGTGCTGCGCGGCAGTGTGTATCCGGCAGAGCGCCGGGCGGTGCTGCCTTCGGTGCAGGAGCTCTTTGGCGACATCACGGCGCAGGTTCTTGCCTTCGAGGATGTGTATGCCGGAAAAATGGTGGCGGCCCTGGACCGCCAGCATCCGCGCGACCTGTTCGATATCATGCTGCTGCTGGATGCTGAAGGCGTGTCCGAGCGGTTGATCGACGCTTTTGTTGTTTATCTTGCCAGCCACGACCGTTCCATGGCCGAGGTGCTTGATCCGCGCGAGAAGGATGTGCGGAGTGCGTACGAACGGGAATTCGCGGCAATGTCCGTGAATCCGGTTTCGCTGGATCAACTGCTGGAGGCGCGGCGTCGTCTGGTGCAGGCGCTCAAGCAGGGATTCCGGCCGCGGCATCGCGAATTCCTGCGCTCGGTCAAGTGTATCGATCCTGATTGGTCCTTGCTGCCGGTGCCTCATGCGGCAACGCTGCCGGGAATCCGCTGGAAACTGCATAATCTCGCCCTCCTGCGCAAAGAACAGCCGGCTCGCCATGGCCGCCTCCTTGATGCCCTGGAACGTACCTTGGAGCAATTCACGTCATGAGTAACGCCTCGCAGCAGATCGTCAACAAGGCCTGGAATTTCGCGCATGTGCTGCGCGACGACGGGTTGTCGTACATGGCCTACACGGAGCAGATCACCTTTCTGCTGTTCCTGAAAATGGCGCATGAGCAGACGCTGCCGCCATTCGGCCGGCCGCCGATCGTGCCGCCTGAACTCGGCTGGCCGAGCCTTCTCGCGAAGGATGGCGACGAGCTGGAGGTGCATTACCGCCACATCCTCGACGCGCTGAGCAAGAAGCCCGGCATGCTGGGCGAGATTTTCAAGAAGGCGCGTCAGGACATCCAGACTCCGGCGACGCTTAAGCGGCTGATCGTCGATCTGATCGAGCCGGAGCAGTGGATGTCGCTGGAGGCGGACGTCAAGGGTGACATTTACGAAGGGCTGCTCGCCAAAAGTGCGGCGGAGTCGCCGAAAGGGGCGGGGCAGTATTTCACGCCGCGTGAACTGATCAAGGCCATCGTCGAGGTGATGCGTCCGCAACCGGATGATACGGTCTGCGACCCTGCCTGCGGCACGGGCGGCTTTCTGTTGGCGGCGCATGACTGGGTATCGAAGCAATACGGCAGCAAGCTCGATCCCGATCAGAAAAAACACCTGCGCCAGAATTTTGTTCATGGCTGGGAACTGGTGCCGGGCACCGGACGGCTGTGCGTGATGAATCTGTATCTGCACGGCATCAACGCCGACCCTTGCCCGGTGCGCTCGGGCACAGACAGCCTTGCAGCCGACCCCGGCGACCGTTTCAGCATGGTGTTGACCAATCCGCCCTTCGGCAAGAAAAGCAGCATTTCCATCGTCAACGAAGAGGGCGATCTGGAGAAGGAGGATGCGTCTTACGAGCGGCAGGATTTCTGGACTTCGACCAAAAACAAGCAGCTCAATTTTATCCAGCACATCAAGACGCTACTGGAAGTGAACGGCCGCGCGGCGGTGGTGTTGCCGGACAATGTGCTGTTTGAGGGCGGGGCGGGCGAAACCGTGCGCCGCAACCTGTTGCAGCAATTCGACGTGCATACGCTGCTGCGCTTGCCGACCGGAATTTTCTACGCGCAGGGTGTCAAGGCGAACGTGTTGTTCTTCGATGCCAAGCCCGCGCAGGAGAAGGCCTGGACCAGCAAGCTGTGGGTGTATGACCTGCGCACCAATATGCATTTCACGCTGAAAACCAATCCGATGAAGGCGGTTGATCTCGCGGATTTCGTGGCTTGCTACAACCCGGATAACCGCCATGAGCGGAAGGCGACCTGGGGGGAGGACAATGCCGAGGGCCGCTGGCGCTGCTTTGATTACGACGAGCTGCTCAAGCGGGACAAGTTGAATCTCGACATCTTCTGGTTGAAGGACAAGAGCCTGGAAGATTCGGAAAATCTGCCGGAGCCTGATGTGCTGGCGCAGGAAATTATTGATGATCTTGAGAACGCGCTGGAGCAGTTGCGAGGTGTGGCGGCAGAATTGAAGAGCTGATTGCGGTGGGAGAAGCCCGCCTTGCGTAACGTTTTTGACCAATACAGTCAGCCTGAAAACCGGCTGACTCACGCCCTCGCGGTCGCGTTATTCGAGGACAAGTCCCTGCTGCGGGCGTTTGTCCGTTTTGCCACGGGCAAGGCAGCGTCATCCGGAAGGCTGGAGGTCGTTGAGCAGCGGTTGCCCGGTTCCGGCGATGTCGGTGAGCTGGAGGCGCGCGGCTTGCCCGACATGTGCATTTACGACGATTCGGGCTGGTGTCTGATTGTCGAATCCAAGGTAGCAGCGGACCTGGATGCGGGGCAACTCAGGCGCCACATGCGCACCATGGAGCGGCGCGATTTCAAGTCGATTCGCGCTCTGGCTTTGGATGTGGTCTCGCCCGGACGCGAGCTGCCGCAAGGATGCGAGTTCAGGCTGTGGTCCGAGCTGTACCAGTGGCTGATCCGGCAATCCGGCCGTTCGCGCTGGGCAAAACGGGTTGCGAATTTCATGGAAATTGTCGAGGCGCGCTGGCCAGAGGAGGGTTATTTGAAGGACGGTACTTTGACAGTTTTTGCCGGAATCCCTTTCGGCGGCGAGGATGACTACAACTATCCCGAGGCGCGCCGGATGATCAAGCTGGCAATGCCAGTGTTGCGCCAGAACAAGAGACTGAACCGGGAACTCGGTATCGACCAATCGCGCGGCGGCCGCGGTGCGATTACAGGTAAACAAGGGAGCGCAGTCTGGGATTTTCTGCGACTGCGCGAACCGCTGGGTGGCAACAAAGCATTCACGGCCTATCCTCATCTCACGCTGGCGATCGAGCGGGACAGGGTGCTGGCTATCGTGGTGATTCCGCACGGCATTATCCCGGCGTTCAGGCGCAACCTCGTGGATCTTGGCCAACGGGGTTTCATCGATTTGTTGTCCGAGGTGAATCGTTTGATGACCAAAGCATTGCGCAAGGCCAAGGGATCGGCGCCATGGTTGATCGTTTCGCAGCGCAGGTGGAGGTCACTGCGTTCACGAGCCGTGGTCGATGCCAACATTGAGTTCGATCTCAGGACGGCGTTTCCTGAGAAATCAGGTGCAGGAAATCGCGTAAAGCTGCAACCCCAGTGGCTTGAGGCCACCTATGACGCATTGGCGGGCAAACGTTCGAACTTGCAAGTGGCAGTCGGGGCGTCATTCCCATACCGGGAATGTGCGGTGTCACAGAAAGCCGAATTGCTCGAGTTTGTTGCTGAAGCATGGATCGCATGCAAGCCTCTTTTTGAGGTGATGAAGGCCGGCAGATCTCATCATGGCCGAGGTTGATGTGCGGCTTTGATGCTTTACGCTGGGCGGCGGAAGAAGTGGCGGGCTGTTGAATTGTTGACTGGCCCCGCCGCTCCCAGGCAATTCCGTATAACATTGCGCCACTTTTCCTGTTAATCCCGCAAGAAAGAAAGGCAAAACCATGCGTATGCAGTTCCCTGTACTCGCCTGCGCCGCCGCGCTGATGGTGCAGCCGGCCGTGGCGCAGACCTATCCCGCGAAGCCGATCCGCATCCTGATTGCGCAGGCGCCGGGCAGCGCGACCGACAACGTGAGCCGGGTGCTGAGCGGCAAGCTCGGCGAGCAGCTGGGCCAGCCCTTCGTGATCGAGGCGCGGCCGGGTGCCGGCGGCGCGATCGGCACGGAGGCGGCGGCGCGTTCGCCGGCCGACGGCTACACGCTGTTCATGGCCAACAACTCCACGCACGGTTCGAATCCGGCGGTCTACAAAAAACTGCCCTACGACGCGGTCAAGGATTTCTCACCGATCATCCTGATCGCGTCGACGCCTTATGTGCTGACGGTGCATCCCTCGCTGCCGGTGAAAAGCGTGAAGGAGCTGATCGCCTTCGCGAAGAAGCGGCCCGGCGAACTCAATTACGGTTCCGCCGGCAACGGCAGCACCCACCACCTGAGCGGCGAGCTGCTGAAGACCATGGCCGGGATCAACCTGGTGCATGTGCCGTACAAGGGAACCACGCCCGCGCTGACCGGGCTGCTGAGCGGCGAAGTGTCGGTCGTGTTCTTCACCGTGGTCGGGGTGCAGCCGCATGTGAAGTCGGGCAAGGCGCGGGCGCTGGCGGTGACCACGCCGAGCCGCTCGAACATGATGCCCGAGCTGCCGACGATGGCCGAAGCCGGCTTGAAGGGTTTCGAGGTCTCGTCGTGGTTCGGCCTGCTGGCGCCGGCCGGTACGCCCGCGGCCATCGTCAGCCGCCTCAATGCCGAGTCGGTGAAGGCGATGGCGCTGCCCGAGGTGTCCGGCGCATTGCGCAAACTGGGTTTTGATGCGGTGGGCGGCACGCCCGAGCAGTTCGCCGCCCACATCCGCAGCGAGGTCGAGCGCTTCACCAAGCTCGTGAAGGCGACCGGGATCACGGTGGATTGAGCGGCGGCAGGCGCAGGGCGTTTGCAGGTGTTTTGCGAACGCCTTGCGCGGCCAGGCAGGAATCCGTAAAACTCCAATATTTATAATGACTTGCTTGCATTTCCTCCAGTAAAGGAGTACTTTTCCGCCCAGTCCAACCGGCGGGAGTCGTCATCGTTCGTTCCATCCTGACCTGGCGCGGTTTCTGGGCGGCGATATTGCTGCCGGTCGCGTCGTCGGCCATTGCGGCGGAGTGGGGCCGGATGGTGCTGCTGTCTTCCGCGGGCGAGCCGCTGCGTGCGGAAATCGAAGTGCCCGCCCGTTACACCGAAGCCGAAATTCCCGTGCTGCAGCTGGCGCCGGCCGAGGCCTATGCGCCGGCCGGCCTTCAATACGATCCCGCCCTCGCTGCTGCGCGTTTTCAGTTTGACCTGCGCGCCGACGGCCGTCCCTATTACACCGTCGAGTCGGCTCGGCCGCTTGCCGCGTCGCAGGTCGCGTTGCTGGTCGAACGCGTGGCGCCGGGGCCGCAGTCGCGGCGCGCCTATGTGCTGCAGGTCGGCGGTGCGGCGGACCGGGGCGCGGTGTTCGCGCCGGTGTCGTTGCGCCAGCCTGCTGCAGCGCGTGCGCGCGCGTCTGCGAACGATGCGCGCTGGGTGCGCGAGGTCGAGCGCATGCAGGCCGAAGTCGATGCCCAGGGCCAAACGCTCGCGGCCATGCTCGAACGCGTCGCGGCGATGGAGACGGCGGTCAAGGAACTGCAGCGCGGGCTCGAGGCGGCTCGCGCGAAGGCGGCTGTCGCACCGCAGCCGCTGCAGCCGGCGCCTGTCGCGCCGCAGGCAGCGGTGGCTGCCGCACGCGAGGACAGGCCGGGGCTCTCCGCGGCCTGGGTCAATCACAGCCTGCTGATCCTGGTCGCGGGCGCGCTGCTGCTGATGATGGGCATCGGCGGCTGGATCCTGTGGGGGCCGTCGTCGCGGTCCGCAAAAGCGGCGCCACCGCCGGCGCAGTAGTTTTTTTCAGGCGGTTTTTGTTGTCGGGCGCCCGCAAGGGCTGAATGCGGCCTGATCTGCGGCGGGCCATCCGCCGCAGCAAGTTTCGCGCAAGCTTCCGCAAAGCCCCGCGCAAGTGGCTTCTGCAACCATCACGATCAACAGACCGTCTGTGCCTTCGCTGCGCAGCGGACTGCCTTTTGTTTTTCTGGAGGAGTCGTGATGAAAACAATGTTGCCCGCAATCGGATTGTTCCTGCTGTCGCTGTCGGCGCGTGCCGATGAAGCGGCGATTCCACCGCCGCCGGCCGACGTGAGCCCGGTGGCGATGATTGTCGTGGTGTTGCTGCTGGTGGCAATGGTCGGCGGTTTCCTGGCCTTCACCGTGATGAAGGATCGCCAGCACAAGGACAAGTGATGTCCGGGTGATGAGCGCGCGCACGGCGGCGCAGGGCGGCGATTCCTCCCCCACCCTGCACCCTGCGTTGCCGGGGATGTGCGCGTGCTTGTGGGGGAGGGGCGATCGGCAGTGCAGGCCCCTTCCCCACGGTGCATTTATAAGTATTTGATTTAATTGAAAAAATAAACCCGGCCGTCGCCGGCCGGGTTTTGAGGGCTGCCGATGCGTGCCGGCAGTTCTTGTGCGGATGCTGCGGGATCAGGACTCCGCGGCCTTGCCCTCGACGACGCGCAACTGCGGGCGCTCTTTGGGCGCGCGCAGTTCGTGTTTGTCGGCGAACAGCAGGCACTGCGGGCCGATGTCGGCGATGGTGTTGCAGCCGAGCAGCGCCATGTTGCGGTGGATTTCGTCGCGGTAGATGGCCAATGCGCGCGCCGCACCGGCTTCGCCGCCCGCGGCCACGCCATAAAGTGTCGAGCGGCCGACCATCACCGCGTTGGCGCCCAGCGCCAGCGCCTTCACGACGTCGCTGCCGCGGCGGATGCCGCTGTCCATGAAGATGGTCGCGCGTTTGCCGACCGCGTCGACGATTTCCGGCAGCACTTCGATCGGCGACACGATGCCGTCGAGGTTGCGCCCGCCGTGGTTGGAGACGTCGATGCCGTCGGCACCGTGATCCACCGCGGTGATCGCGTCCTGCGGGTCGAGGATGCCCTTGACGATCAGCTTGCCCGGCCAGATCTTGCGCAGCGCGTCGAGGTCGTCCCATTTCACCGAGTCGGTGCGCAGGCTGGCGCGCCCGGGCGGTCCCTTGGTCATTTTTGCCTTGGCGGCGGCCGGGTAGTTGGCATACATCGGCATGCCGGTGGTCATCAGGTAGCGGCCCATCACGCCCATCAGCCAGCGCGGATGCGTTGCCATGTCCCACATGTTGCGGGCGTTGAAGCTGAAGGGCAGCGTGAAGCCGTTGCGCAGGTTGTATTCGCGGTTGCCGGCGGAGACGCCGTCGACGGTCACCACCAGCGTCTTGTAGCCGGCGGCCTTGGCGCGGTTGACCAGTTCATGCGACATCGAGCGGTCGGGCCAGAGGTAGAGCTGGAACCAGAGGTCGCCGCCGGCCTCGTCGGCGACGCGTTCCATCGCGGTGATCGAGCCGGTGGCGAGCGTGAAGGGGATGCCGGCGGCACGCGCGGCTTTCGCGAGCTTGATCTCGCCTTCATGCCACAGCAGGCCGGCGACGCCGGTGGGGGCGATCACCAGCGGCATCTTGTACTTGGTGCCGAAAATCTCGGTCTCCTGCGTGCGCTTGGAGACGTCGACGAAGGTGCGGGTGCGGAAGCGGATGCGGTCGAAGACTTCGCGGTTGTTGCGCAGCGCGACTTCGTCTTCGGTGCCGCGGTCGACGAATTCGAAGAAGCCGCGCGGCACGCGTTTCATCGCGATCTTGCGCAGGTCGAAAATGTTGTAGGCCTTCAGGTTGTCGCTCATGGGTGGGTTCCTGGTGTTGTGCTCGGGATTGCGGGCGCGGGGCGCCGGTTGTGCATTGTGGACGTGTCGCGGATTGCAGGCTGCAGGCGAGGCCCGAAAATACCGCGAACAGGCCCCCTGTGGCTAGTGCCCGCGCGGCGGCAGCGGGGAAGTCCGCGATCTGGTCCGGCCGGCCGGATTGCTGGCATACTCGTCCGGGTCAACTGACGTGATCAAGGGAGCAACAGGCACATGAAAGTTCTGGTCATCCACGGCGCCGGCCTCGACATGCGCGGCAAGGTGCAGCTCGAGGTGTTCGGACCGCTGACGCTGGCGCAGTACGAGGAGCACATCCGCGGCTACGCGAAGGATCTCGGCATCGAGGTCGAGTTTTTCCATTCCAACATCGAGGGCGAGGTGGTCAACCGGCTCTATGCTGCCTTCGACAGCGACATCGCCGGCTGCGTGATCAATCCCGGCGGCTACACGATGGTCACCGGCCCGCTGCGCGCGGCGGTGGCGCAGATGAAATTCCCGGTGATCGAAGTGCACCTCAGCAATCCCACAGCCCGCGGCACGGTGTCGGTGTTCCAGCCGGTGTGCAAGGCTTCGGTTTACGGGCTGGGCGTCGAGAGTTACAAACATGCGCTGGCCGGGCTGAAGCTGCTGGTGAATAAAAAGTAGTCTGACCGGATCGTCATTCCGGCGTCCGCCGGAATGACGGCGCAGATGGAAAGTCATGGGGGGAGATGAGCGTTGAAATTCGGTGACTGCGTCAAGCTGAAATCGCTGGCGACGCCCGCCGGCTTCCGGGAAAACCTGCAGCGCATGGGCCTGCCGATGCCCTGCGATGACACGCTGGAGGCGGCGCCGGTTTCGCCGATGGCGCAGCCGCTGGTGGTCGACGGCCTGACCATCGGCAACCGCTACACGGTGCACCCGATGGAAGGCTGGGACGCCGAAGCCGACGGCAGTCCCTCGGACAACACCCGCCGCCGCTGGCAGCGTTTCGGCGCCTCCGGCGCGAAGCTGATCTGGGGCGGCGAGGCGGTGGCCGTGCGGCCCGACGGCCGCGCCAATCCCAACCAGCTGCTGCTCAACGACGCGACCGAGAACGCGATCGGCGCGATGCGCGAGGCGCTGGTCGCCGCACACCGCGCTGCGATGGGCGGCGATGACGGCCTCGTGATCGGCCTGCAGCTGACGCACTCGGGTCGTTTCTGCAAACCCAATGACCACCACAAACAGGAGCCGATGATCCTCTACCGGCATCCGATCCTTGACCGCAAGTTCAAGCTGGCGGCGGATTACCCGGTGATGAGCGACGGCGACATCCGCGCGCTGATCGACAGTTATGTGCAGAACGCGAAGCGCGCGGCGAGATTGGGTTTCCAGTTCGTCGACGTCAAGGCCTGCCATGGTTACCTCGGCCACGAATTCCTGTCGGCGAAGACGCGCGAGGGTGAATTCGGCGGTTCGCTGGAGAACCGCACGCGGTTCATGCGCGAGATCGTCGCCGGCATCAAGGCCGAGGCGCCGGGCCTGAAACTCGGCATGCGCATCTCCGCCGCCGACCTCGTGCCCTTCCGCCCCGATCCGGCGCTGACCACCGCGGAAGCGATGGGGCCGGGCGCGCCGGAGGAGTTCGGCAGTCTGCTGCCGTACCGTTACGGCTTCGGGATGCAGGAGTCCGATCCGCTGGTGATCGACCTCGCGGAAACGAAATCAGTGATCGCCATCGCGCGCGACCTCGGCATCAAGCTGTTCAACATCACGCTCGGCAGCCCGTACTACAACCCGCACCTGACGCGCCCCGCGCTCTATCCGCCCTCCGACGGTTATCACCCGCCGGAGGACCCGCTGATCGGCGTGATGCGTCACCTGAACGTCGTGCGCGAACTGAAGCAGGCCTTCCCCGAACTCGCTTTTGTCGGCAGTGGCTACACCTATCTGCAGGAATTTCTGCCCTATGTCGCGCAGGCGGCGGTACGCCAGGGCTGGGTCGACAGCGTCGGCCTCGGCCGCATGGTCTTGGCCTATCCCGAACTCCCCGCCGACGTGCTCGCCGGCCGGCCGTTACAACGCAAACGCCTCTGCCGCACCTTCAGCGACTGCACCACCGCGCCGCGCCACGGCCTGGTATCCGGCTGTTATCCGCTGGATGCGCATTACAAGAAATCACCGGAGATGGTGAAGGTGGCGGCGATCAAGAAGGCGGCGAATATTTCCTGATTGAGGCAGTTCGTAGGGCGCATAAGCGCAGCGTCATGCGCCGGATGCGGTGTGCGGACATTCCGCTTGCGGTTATCTGCTGACGGACATCCGGCGGATGGCGCCGCTGCGCGGCTTGTCCGCCCTACGGGGTGATGCCGGATCAGAAAGCCGACTATCGGGAATATCTTTAAGTCGGTCTCAGCCGGTCGTCGCAATTGCCGTCGCCAGTTCTTTTGGTGACGTGCCCAGCGCGAGCAGCGATTTCACGAGCAGGTCGATGGATACCGAGGCGTCGGCAGCCTCCATCTTGGCGATACGGGACTGACTGGACTCGATCAGTTTGGCGAGCGCGACCTGGCTCAGTCCCTTTTTGAGGCGTTTGTTCCTGAGGGATGCGCTCAAGGCCATTTTCATCGCGATATAGGCTGATTCCTCGGCAGTGAGGCCGAGTAAATCATCGGCTGTGCCGATTTTCCATCCGGCGTTTTCCAGTTTCTTTCGTTTAGCGGGTTTCATCTTGGTACCTCTGGATTCTTGTCTTGCTGATGGTGATGACATGTTTCGGTGTGGCTGCGGTTTTCTTGTTGAAGATTTCCAGTATCAGGATGGCATCGCTGTCGATCCTGTAAATGATTCTCCAAGTGAGGTTTTCGTCGTTGATGCGAAGTTCATGACATCGCGCCCCGATCATCGGCATCGGCCTTGAGTGAGGCAAACCCAGCTTGTCGCCACGCTGCAGGCGCCGCAGCAGGAAGCCGGCCTCCAGTCGTGCCGCGGGCGAGAATGGCGGTGACTTGATCTCGCCGTGCAGCCAGACCAGTGGCTTTTCAGCGGTTTTCATGGATGACATGATATGTCTGATATGACATAATTTCAAGCGGGCGCATATTGCGTGGGCGCATAAGCGTAGCGTCATGCGCCGCAAGCGATCAGCCATCCGGCGGATGGCGCCGCTTTGCGGCTGATCCGCCCTACGGTTCCTTTTTCAGGTGACGCCGTGCAGGTCCAGCAGGGTTGTCATCCGCGCCACCGCCAGTTCCGGCTTGAGCAGCAGCCCGGCGGCATCGGCGAGTTTGAACAGTTCGACGAAATGCATCAGCGAACGCGCGCTCTGCTGGCCGCCGACCATCGTGAAATGGTCCTGGTGGCCGTTGAGCCAGGCCATGAACACGACGCCGGTTTTGTAGAAGCGCGTCGGCGCCTTGAAGATGTGGCGCGACAGCGGCACCGTGGGCGCGAGGATGGCCTCGAATTTCGCGCGATCGTTCTGCGCGAGGGCGAGCAGCGCGGCACTGGCCGCCGGGGCGATGGCGTCGAAAATGCCCAGCAATGCGTCGCTGTGGCGCTGGTTGTCCGAGTCGCCGATCTCGTCGCCGGCAATCAGCTCGGCGTAGTTGAAGTCGTCGCCGGTGTACATGCGCACGCCTGCGGGCAGGCGGCGGCGCACTGCGATTTCGATGTCCTTGTCGAGCAGTGACATCTTGATGCCGTCGACCTTGGCGGCGTTGGCCTTGATCACGCCCAAGGCGGTTTCGACCGCCTGTGCGTTGTCGGTGCTGCCCCAGTACCCTGTCAGCGCCGGATCGAACATGTCGCCCAGCCAGTGCAGGATCACCGGCTGTTTCGCCTGGCGCAGGATGCGGTCGTAGACCTTTTCGTAATCCGCGGGGCCGCGCGCAACCTTGGCCAGCGCGCGGCTGGCCATCAGCACGATGCGGCCGCCGGCAGCTTCGATGGCCTCGACCTGTTCCTCGTAGGCGCGGATGACGTCGTCGATTGAACGCGCATCTTCCGGCGCCAACTGGTCGGTGCCGCAGCCGGAGGCAAGCAAGGCGCCGGGGAAATCCTTCGCGGCATCGACCGAGCGACGGATCAGCTCCAGCGAGGCGGGCCAGTCCATGCCCATGCCGCGCTGCGCGGTGTCCATCGCTTCGGCGACGCCGAGCCCGAGACTCCACAGGTGGCGGCGATAGGCGAGGGTCGCGTCCCAGTCGACGGCACAGTGGATCCAGGGATCGGTGTCGGCGCGCGGATCGGCGACGACATGGGCGGCGGAGTAGGCGATGCGCGTCAGCTGCGACGGCGAGGTCGCCGTGGCGAAACGGGCGGAACCGCGCAGCCGGTACGGTGCAATGCGGCCGTCGGGGCCGGGCAATCGGATCTGCAATTCGGGGCGGCCGGTCATCGCGTGCTCTGGTCGGGATGCGGGAGCGGCGATTATAGGGGGCAAAACCGCTGCGCAAAAAAAACGCCCCGCACCGGATGGCTGGGCGGGGCGGCGGTTCAAACCCGCGTTCAGTTCAGCGGGATGTAGATGTTCGGCAGCATTACGTGCACGCCGAACGCCGGACGGTGGTACACGGGTGCCGGCTCATAGTAGTGGTGCACCACGCGCGGCGGGTGGTAACGATGCACGTGTTTCACGACATGCCGCGGCGGGCCGTAGTGGTGGTAGACGTGTTTCTGGGTTTTCCAGTGGTGCTTGGGCCCGTGGCCATGACCGTGGCCGCGGTCCGCGAATGCCGGGCCCGCACCGAGCAGCACTGCCGACAAAATGGCGCCTGTCAGGAATTTCATGATGGTCTCCTTGGTTCTGGGGAAACTTGCGTTTCCCCGGGTTGCCCCTGTGACTCTTGTTTGTTGTCGTGACGCATGACTGCCGGTCACGGAACAGAGTCTAGGGGCGGAACTTCGGGCCGACTGTGAGCATTTGTAAGCAGTTGTAACGGCCGGGGTCGCCGGACACAAATGCTTGCAGATCAGGCGTTTGCGGCGCCTGCGCCCCACTGGCCGAGGGTGTGGATGCGGTCCTCGGCGCTGAGGCCGGGCTGCTGCGCGGGCGCGGCAGGCAGCGCGCCGGGCTGCAGCGCCTGCGGCACGACGGCGGCGATGCCGGCGCGGGTTTCCGGATCCTGCAGGGCCTGCGCGAGGCCCGCGGCATCGGCCCACAGCGCACGCCCGGCTTCGCAGCGCAGCCAGATGCGGCCGCTCGCGCGGTCGGCGAAGTTCACCACCGGCAGCCGCTTGATGCAGGCGGCGAGGAACTGGGTGTTGCGCTCCGGCGCCATCTCCGCCGCGCCGGGATAGACCGCGGCGGGGTTCTGCGCGTCGACATGGATCCGGCGGTAGCGCTCGACGTCGAGCAGTCCGCCGACGTCGAGCACCTGCATCCCGCCGTTCCAGCCGAAGGCCACGGTGCGCGGCTGTTCGCCGAGCGCGACGCTGTTGTCGAGGAATTCGTAGTGCACCTTTTTGTCGGCGGCGAGCGCCCAGGTGAAAAACACCTCGGGCATGCCGTTGTAGGCCTCGATGTTGTGCGCGAGCAGGTCGTCCACCGCCTTGTAGCGGCCGACCTCGAGGCCGCGGTGCCAGGCGCGCTCGACGGTGGCATCGGGCGGCGTGATCATGAAGAACAGGTAGACCAGGCTGCCGAAACGTGTCAGCAGGTTGCTGCCGGCGACGTCGGAGGCCGGCGCAAAGGTGTCGAAGCGGAAACGGTCGATCAGCAGGTGGGTCATCAGCCCGCGGTCGGCCTTGCGCGCGATGTAGCGGTCGAGCTTGTGGTCGACGACCTGCAGCTCGTGGCCGGACAGCGAACCGGCGTATTTGTAGGATTCGCCGAGCGAGGCGTAGTCGAGCAGGAACTTGCGGAAGATGTCGGGGCTCACCAGTGCGAAATCCGCCCAGTTGACGCCGATGCGTCCGGCGAGCGCGCGCTGCAGCGGGCGCAGCGTGCTTTTGCCGGCGGCGGAGGCGCCCTTGGTGTTCATCACCACCGGCAGCGTCTGCACCGGCAGCAGGCGGAAACCTTCGGCTGCTGCGGCGCGCTGTACCAGCGGGTCGATCATGCGGCCGATTTCCTCGCTGCCGTAGTCATTGCAGGCGAGGTCGGTGGCGACCGTGGCGAGCAGGCCGCGGTCGCCCCAGATGCGGCCGTGGCGGGTGTGCATCGCGCCGGCGGTGCGCGCCAGCGCCGCGCAGGCGGCGCGCTGCAGCGGATCGGCGGCATCGCGCGCGCCGGCTTCCCAGCGGCGGATCGCGCGCAGGTCACGCGATTCCGTTTCTTCCGCTGCCGCCGGCGCGGCCCTGCCGGTCAGTTTCGCCCAGAGGCCGCCGCGGGCCGGCGCGGCCGCCGGCGCATCCTGCATGCCGCTCTCGATCAGCTGCATCACCGCATTGAACAGGTTCGTGCGCAGCGCATCATGCGCGGCGCGGATGCCGCCCATGTGCGGTGCGATGTGGCGGCTCAGGATGGCGTCGGTGGTGCGGCGGAAGTTGATGCCGAGGTCTTCGGTCCTGCTGCCGTCCTCGATGCTGAAATCCGCGGTGACCCGTGCCAGCAGCTCGTGCACCACCAGGCGCTCCGGCTTGTACACCACCAGGTCTTCCATCGGCAGGCCGGTGAGGTCGGCGAGTTCGCGCACCTGGTGCAGCGAGGTGGTGACGTTTTCGGGGCGGTGGATGGTCGCGAGGTGCAGCAGCGCCGCCGGGATCTGCGACTGCAGTCCGGGATTCCAGGGGCCCTCGGGGGCGGCGGCTTGCGTCAGGTCCTGCATGCGCTCAGTCTACGCCGGCCTGCAGCAGGCCGTTGCGGGAGCCGGTTTCGGTAATGCGCGCACACTGTGCCGCAGTCAGGCGTGTGTTTTCGGGCGATGTTTCCTCCGCCATCAGGTTGCCCGGGCTGTTGTCGTGTTCGCCGCTGTCCATCAGCACATGGGCCAGTTCGTGGGCGAGGGCGATGCCGGGATCGCGCGCGCCGCTGATGATCCATACGGTGTCGGCGAGTTCGGGCCGCGTGCGGCTGTTGCCGCGGCCGATGGCTTCGGCATCGAAGGCCGGAATCTGGCGGGTGCCGGCGGCGAAGTAGACCGCCGGTTTGCGCAGCGGCAGCGCGCGCGCCAGTTCGCGCGAGCGCGGCGTGTGGAAGTCGCGGTGGCTGTCCGGCACGCGGATGCGCAGCAGTTCGGCGCCCGCGACGCGTACGCCGCATTGCGCGAGGATGCCGGCGGCCGTGGTGAGCGCATCGGTGATCTCGGTTCCGTTCCAGCCGCCGATGTTGGCGAGCGTCAGGGTCAGTGCATGCTGACCTCGAGTTGCCGCGGGTGATGACATTTCGAGAACGCTGCGTTCTTCAATGCGGAATTCAGGCGTTGCGGCGATTGCGTCGCAACAATGCCAGTTCAGCGCGGCGATCAGCACCGGCATGACGCCGATTGCCGAAAAAATAGGCAATCTAACCCTGTCCCGGGCGTGACGCATTTTCGATAACGCTTTTTTGGCCTTGTTCACAGAGATATCCACAGAAATTGTGAATGATTTTTGACGGCATGCACCGGAATGGTGAGCGTAAAGGCTGTGTGCACCGGCGCATCATCGGCGCGCCCGCGGGAAAAAAATTCCGGGGCCGAATCGCGCACTGGGAAAATGTAAAAAAACACAATAAAAACAAGTACTTATATACAACTCCGACAAGGTCTCAAAAGCCCAATCCAGTCAATCACTTAGCGGACGTTTCCCCCTGCTGCAATCGGCCTTGCCGGGGCTGTTGACAAGCCTTGTCATCATTTTGTAAAGCGCGCCGCCCTGCAGGCGCTGCAGGAGATATCAACATGCGGCATCGGCGCAGTGTCAAGGCTTATTTCCGTGCCGGGGCGATTCCCCGGAGGAGCGGAGGGCCGGCCTAGAGGCCGCGGACGAAGCTTTCGATGCCCTTCATCAGCATTTCGACCGCGATCGCGGTCAGGATCAGGCCCATCAGGCGGTCGACGGCGGCCAGCCCGCGCAGGCCGAGCAGCTGCGCGATGCGCGTCGAGGCCAGCAGCAGCACCAGGGTCACCGCGCTGGCGATGGCGAGCGCGAGGATCCAGTCGCCCATGCGCTCGGGCGCGCGCGACACCAGCAGGATCACCGTGGCGATGGCCGAGGGGCCGGCGATCGAGGGGATCGCCAGCGGCACGATGAAAGGTTCGGCATCGAGCGCATCGGCGCCGAACACGCCCTCCGGATGCTTGAACACCAGGCGCAGCGCGATCAGGAACAGAATCACGCCGCCGGCGATGTTCAGCGAGGCGTCGGAGAGCCCGAGCAGGGCGAGGATCCAGCGCCCGAAGAACACGAAAAACAGCAGCAGGGCGAAGGCGATCGCGCATTCCCGCAGGATCACGCGGTTGCGCCGCTCCGGCGCGACGTTCTTCAGCAGCGAGACGAACAGCGGGATGTTCCCGAGCGGGTCCATCACCAGCAGCAGGATGACGACGGCGGAGGCGAGGGAGACTTCCATCGCGGAAGTCTACTGCAGCGCGGGCTAGAAGCCGAACAGGTTGCGCTGGGCGTGCTGCAGGTGGACGAGGATCGCGGCGCGCGCGCGGTCGGCGTCGCGCGCCTTCAGCGCATCGACGATGGCGCGGTGTTCTTCCTGGTACTTGAGGCGCCGCTCCGGCGTCACCACGCGGTCCTTCAGCTTGCCCCATTCGGTCTGGTGGCGCACCGCGGTGGCCATGTCGAAGACGCGGGTGACGAAGCGGTTGTGGGTTGCTGCCGCCAGCGCCTGGTGCAGCGCGGCGTCCCAGACCTCGAAGTCGTCCAGCGTCGTGCCGCGTTCGGCGCGGTCGAGGCAGGTTTCCATGCGCTCGAAGTCGGCCGGCGTGGCATTGGTGACGATCAGTTCGGCCATCGCCGGCTCCAGGCGCATGCGCGCTTCCATCAGCTCGGCGGGGCTGGTGTGGGTGATGCTGTCGGCGGGGAAGCCGCCGGTGTCGGCGAGGAAGGTGCCGCGGCCGACGTGGCGGGTGATCGTGCCCTCGGCTTCGAGCTGGGCGAGGGTTTTGCGCACGGTGTTGCGCGGCAGGTCGAAACGCGCCGCCAGCTCGCGTTCGGTGGGCAGCTTGCCGCCGGGGCCGACGGCGCCCTGGGCCACGGCTTCGAGCAGGTAGGCGCGGATGTCCTGGGTGCTGTCGCGCCGGCCATTGTGGCGGGGCGGCGGGCTGTTCTGGGGGCGGTTCGGGGTCGTCGGAGTCATGGTGTGACGGGGATTGTGCATGGTCTTACCAATCGGGTCAATTGGTTCAATTGGTGACCCATACTTTCAACCAGGGCGCGGGCGGTGCGCAGACCGGGGTGGCGGTGTTTTCCTCTTGTGCGCTGCGCAATCGAGGCTGGGGCCATGCGTTTTTGTGTTCAACCAATATGGCTAAATGATTGACTATTGGTTGACCGGCGGCTAGGATGCCCGGCATCCGGCGGCCTTTTCTGGCGGGTCGCCGTGACCTGAATGCCCGCCAGCCCGTCACAGTGGACTTACCGAGCGAGGGGACATGTCCGCAGCAGCTTCTGCGCCGATCCGGCTGGCCGTCATTTCCGAAGGGGTCAATGCCTGGCCGCTGTATGTGGCCCAGGGCCGCAAGCTGTTCGAGCAGGAAGGCGTCGCCGTCGAGGTCACGCTGACCGGCTCTTCGACCCACCAGCTCGAGCAGTTGCGCAGCGGCGGTTACGACATCGGTTTCCAGCAGTCGGACCATGTCGTGCGCGCCGTCGAAACCGGCGGCGACCTGTGCATCGTCATGGCCCAGGGCCACGCGCCCGAGCTGTCGCTGGTGGCGGCGAAGGATGTGAAGACGCTGGCCGACCTCAGGGGCCGCGACATCGTCGTCGACGGCGCCAACAGCGGCTACGCCTTGCTGCTGCGCAAGCTGCTCGCGGATCACGGACTGGCAAAAACCGATTACCGCTTTCTTGAAATCGGCGGCTCGCAGGAGCGTTTCGATGCGATGAAGGCGGGACGGGGCGCCGCGAGCTGGTTGAATCCGCCGTTCGACCGCAACCTGTTCGCGCTGGGTTTCGGTTCACTCGGCACGACGACGCAGTTCTTCCCGACCTATCCCGGTTCGATCGCCGCCTGCCGCCGCGCCTGGGCGGCGCAGAACGCCGGCCGGCTGGTGGCCTTCATCCGCGCCTTCCGCGGCGCCTGCCACTGGCTGAAGGATCCGGCGCACAAGGCGGAGGCGATCACGCTGCTGCCTGCGCGCCTGAACATTGCGCCGGAACTGGCGAACAAGGCTTTCGACGCCTTTGTCGCGCGGCCGCTGCCGGCGATCGACGCCGCCGGCCTGCAGCAGGTGATCGATGTCTACTGGCAGGCCGAGGGTCTGCCACTGCCCAAGGGCGCGCCCGAAAAATACATGGATCTGTCGTACCAGAACAAGGCGGGACTCTGATTCCCGTCACCCATCGATTCGACACCCAGGAGGAGCCATGAATCACCGGAAAAAGGGCATGCAGGGCATCGTGTTGGGCGCGGCGCTGGCGGCACTGGGTGCCGTCGCGGCGGAGCCGGCGGACAGGTTTCCGTCGAAACCGATCCGCATCATGGGGCAGGGCGCGGGCAGCACCGCCGACTACCTGTCGCGCTACATCGGCCAGCGGCTGACCGAACGCTGGAGTCAGCCGGTGGTGGTTGACAACCGCGCCGGGGCCGGCGGCACGCTGGCGGCGGAAGTGGTCGCGAAGGCGACGCCCGACGGTTATTCGCTGATCATGGGCCATGCCGGTCCGATGGTCAGCGCGGTATCCCTCTACAAGAACCTGCCCTACGATCCGCTGAAGGATTTCTCGCCGATCACCAAGACGGCGAGCGGCGTCACGGTGCTGGTGCTGCATCCCTCGGTGCCGGCGAAAAACGTTCCCGAACTGGTGGCTCTGGCGAAGCAGAAACAGCTGTCCTATGCCTCGGCCGGCAACGGCACGGTGAGCCATCTGACCGGCGAGCTGTTCAAGCAGGTGGCCAAGGTCAACGTGCAGCACGTGCCGTACAAAAGCGCCGGCTTCGCGCTGACCTCGATACTGTCCGGCGAGACCCAGATTTCCTTCCTGTCGCCGGTCACCGCCTATGCGCAGCTGAAGTCTGGCAAGGTGCGCGCGCTGGCGGTCTCGGGCAAGGATCGTTTCCCGGGCGCGCCCGACATTCCCAGCGCGACTGAAGCCGGCCTCGCCGGCATGGAAGCCGAGCTGTGGTTCGGCTTGTTCACGACGGCGAAGGTGCCGAAGCCGATCGTGGCCAAGCTGCACAAGGAAATCACCGCCATCCTCGCCTCGGAAGAGGTCAAGGCCTCTCTGCTGCAGCGTGGGGCGATCGCATCGCCGTCCACGCCGGAGGAGCTGCAGGCCTATGTCAAAAGCGAGCTGGCGAAATGGACGCCGATCATCAAGGCTTCGGGCATCAAGGCAGACTGACACCGCGGTGATGAGTGAAATTAGTAAATATATGATTTTATTGGAGATTTTGTAATGGCGCGCAAGTCGAAAAAAGTCGAGCCGAAGCTGGTCAAGGCCTCGGGGATCGATCCGAAGAAGCGGGTGTCTTCGGCACCGGACGGTCTGTTCGACCCCGCGAACCCCAACCACCGCTGGGACCGTCCGCTGCAGGCGCCGGGCCGCATGCAGGTCGATTTCGAGGAGCGCGTCGATTTCCGGCGGCTGCACGAGTACCGCCTCGCGCGCACGCGCAACGCGCTGAAGAAATCGAAACTCGGCGCGCTGCTGGTGTTCGACCAGATCAACATGCGCTACATCTCGAGCACGGTGATCGGCGAATGGGCGCGCGACAAGCTGACGCGCTGGTGCCTGCTGACCGGCAACGGCGAGCCCTGGGTCTGGGACTTCGGCTCCGCGGTGCGCCACCACAAGCTCTATGCCCCCTGGCTGCCGACCAACCACTGCATCCCGGGCCTTGCCGGGCTGCGCGGCGCGGTGTCGCCCAAGGTCGGCCTGTTCGAGCAGGCGGCGCAGGAGATCTACGACATCCTCAAGCAGGAGGGCGTGGCCGACATGCCGATCGGCATCGACGTCGTCGAACCGCCCTTCCTGTTCGCGCTGCAGAAGCTGGGCCTGAAGGTGATGGATGGCCAGCAGGTCATGCTCGATGCGCGCGAGATCAAGAGCTACGACGAGATCACGCTGCTCAACATGGCGGCGGCGATGGGCGACGGCGTCTACCAGGACATCTACGAAATGCTGAAGCCGGGCATCCGCGAGAGCGAGATCGTCGCCCACGCCACCAAGCGTTTCTACGAGATGGGCTCGGACTGCGTCGAAGCCGTCAACGCGATTGCCGGCGAGCGCTGCAGCCCGCACCCGCACAACTTCACCGACCGGCTGATCCGCCCCGGCGACCAGGCCTATTTCGACCTGATCCAGTCGTACATGGGCTACAAGACCTGCTACTACCGCACCTTCACCGTCGGCAGTGCGACGCCGGCGCAGCACGACGCCTACAAGCGCGCGCGGCGCTGGATGGACGACGCGATCGCGATGCTGAAGCCGGGCGTGTCGACCGACGAGGTCGCGCGCGCCTTCCCCAAGTGCACCGACATCGGCTTCGAGACCGAGATGGCGGCCTTCGGCCTGAATTTCTGCCACGGCCTCGGCCTCGGCCTGCACGAGCGGCCGCTGATCTCGCGCCTGAACTCGTTCAAGGATCCCTACGAGCTGAAGGCCGGCATGGTGTTCGCAGTGGAAACCTTCTGTCCCGCCAAGGACGGCGTGTCGGCGGCGCGTATCGAGGAGGAGGTGGTGCTGACGCCCGAAGGGGCCAAGGTCATCACGCTGTTCCCGGCGCAGGAACTGCCGATCGCGAACAAATACTGAAATGGACGCCAAAGTGAAACCGAAAAAATCCGCCGCAGCCGCGGACGACGACATCGGCCGCGACATCCGGCTGCAGCTGTTTCGCATGCAGCTCGAGCTGCGGCTGTGCGAAAAACGCGCCTACGACCTGTTCCTGCAGAACCTGATCAAGGGCACCAGCCACCTGTCGCTCGGCCAGGAAGCGATCGCCGCCGCTTTCGGCGTCGCGATGCGCCCCGACGACTGGACCTTCTGCACCTACCGCGGCCATGCCCACACGCTGGCGCGTGGCGCATCGATGAGCGGCGTACTCGGCGAGCTGATGGGGCGCGAATGCGGCCTGCTGGGCGGCAAGGGCGGCTCGATGCACCTGACCGACGTGTCGAAGGGCGCGATGGGTTCCTACGCGATCATCGGCGCCCATCTTCCTGTTGCTGCAGGCGCTGCATGGTCGGCGCAGTACCGCGGCACCGAACAGGTGTCGGTGTGCTTCTTCGGCGACGGCACGACCAACATCGGCGCCTTCCACGAGGCGCTCAATTTCGCGGTGATCTGGAAACTGCCGGTGATCTTCGTCTGCGAAAACAATCTCTACATGGAATACACGCCGATCAGCGCGGTGACCGCCGTCGAGCATCCGGCGGCCGACCGCGCCTCGGCGTACGGCCTCGAGAAGATCGTCGTCGACGGCAATGACGCCGACGCCGTCTACCGCACGGCGACCAAATACATCGCCCGCGCGCGCAAGGGCGGCGGGCCGGCGCTGATCGAGTGCATGACCTACCGCCACTCCGGCCATTCGCGCGCCGACCCGGCGAAGTACCGGCCGGAAGGGGAACTCGAGAAATGGCTCGAGCGCGACCCGATCAAGATCTACCGTGAACGCCTGCTCGGCCTCGGCATCGTCGAGGCCACGCTGAAGGACATCGAGGACGAAGTGACGCAACAGGTCAACGAAGCCACCGAGACCGCCAAGGCCTCGCCGCCGCCGTCGCTCGACGGTATTTACGAGCATGTCTGGGCCGACGGAGGTGCGTCATGGCGGAACTGACCTACCGCGACGCGGTGGCCGCGGGCATCGCCCAGGAAATGGCGCGCGACGAGCGCGTGGTGTTCCTCGGCGAGGACGTGGCGCATGCCGGCGGCGTGTTCAAGGCGACGGTCGGGCTGCTGGACAAGTTCGGTCCCAAGCGCGTGCGCGACACGCCGATTTCGGAACAGGCGATCCTCGGTGCGGCGATGGGCGCGGCGATGACCGGCCTGCGCCCGATCGCCGAGATCATGTTTTCCGACTTTTTGGCCGTGTGCTGGGACATCGTCGCCAACGAGATCGCCAAGTCGCGCTACATGACCAACGGTCAGGTGCAGGTGCCGCTGGTGATCCGCACCGCCAACGGCGCGGGCTCGCGTTTCGGCGCCCAGCATTCGCAGTCGGTGGAGAACTGGGCGATGATGATTCCGGGCATCAAGGTCGTCGCGCCGGCCTTCCCGGCGGATGTGAAAGGCCTGATCGCTGCCGCGGTGAGGGATGAAGACCCGGTCATCGTGTTCGAGCAGAAGTCGCTGTATCCGATGAGGGGCGAGGTGCCCGACGGCGAACTGGTCGATGAACTGGGCAAGGCGCGCGTGCTGCGCCGGGGCAAGGACTGCACGATCGTCGCGCTGGCGCTGATGGTGCACCGCGCGCTGGCCGCCGCGGAAATCCTCGAGAAGAAACACGGCATCTCCTGCACCGTGGTCGACGTGCGTTCGCTGGTTCCGCTGGACACGACGACCATCCTCGCCGAAGTCGCGACGACCGGTCGGCTGGTCACCGTCGAGGAAAACCCGCGGCTCTGCGGCTGGGGCGCGGAAATCGCCTCGATCATCGCCGACGAGTGCTTCTGGGAACTCGACGGCCCGATCATCCGCATCACCACGCCGCACATTCCGCTGCCTTCGGCCGACAGGCTGGAAGACAACACGATTCCCTCGGTCGAGTGCATCGTGCGCGAGATCGTGGAAAAGATTGATTGAACAACAACATCAATTAACAGGATGGACAGGATAAACAGGATGAAACCCGTTCTTTGCACAAGCTCAGGGTTTCGGTTTGCTTTTAATCCTGTAAATCCTGTCCATCCTGTAAATTTGTTTTTGAGGTCCGGCGGTAATCATGTTTTTCAGGAGCAGTGAATGGATGTGATCATGCCGCAGCTGGGCGAGACCGTTGCCGAGGGCACCGTCACCAAGTGGTACAAGAAGGTCGGCGACAGTGTGAAAGCCGACGAGACGCTGTTTGACGTCGAGACCGACAAGGTCAGCACCGAGATTCCGTCGCCGGTGGCCGGTGTCATCGCCGAGATCGTCGTCAGTGAGGGCGTGGTGGCCAAGGTCGGCGCCACGCTGGCGGTGATCCGCGAGGCGGGCGACGCCAAGGCGGCGTCCGCTGTACAAGGCGTGACAGCTGCGGCGAAGGCTACGGCGCCCGTCGCCGCCGCCGCAGTTACGGCTGCGCCTGCAGCCCAGGCTGTGCCGCGTCGTTCGCGTGTCGATCCGGCCGAGCGGCTGTCGCCGGTGGTGCGGCGGCTGATCGCCGAGCACAGCCTCGATCCCGCGCAGATCCCGGGCACCGGCCGCGACGGCCGCATCACCCGCGAGGATGTCACCGGTTTCATCGCGCACCGCGGCGCGCAGCCTGCAGCCGCTGCGGCGCCTGCCGCGAAGCCTGCACCGGCGCCCGTGCAGGCGGGGCAGACCCTGTCCTTCAACGGTGTGCGCAAACGTGTCGCCGAGAACATGGCGAAGTCCTGGCAGACCTCGCCGCATGTGCTGCAGGTGGTCGAGGTCGATTTCCTGAAAGTCGACCAGGCGCGCGCGGCCCACGGCGCGGCGTGGAAGGCACGCGAGGGGTTCTCGCTGACCTATCTGCCGTTCATCGTGCGCGCGGTGTCGATCGCGCTCGGCAAGTTTCCGAAGCTCAACGCCAGCCTCAGCGGCGACGGCTTGGTGCTGCACCGGCGGATCAACATCGGCATCGCCGTCGACCTGAACTTCGACGGGCTGGTGGTGCCGGTGCTGAAGGATGTGCCGGCGAAGTCGCTGCCGCAGATCGCGAAGGAGATCAACGACCTCGCGGTCCGTGCACGTGCCGGAAAGCTGCGCCCGGATGAAATGACGGAGGGCACCTACACCATCACCAACAACGGCGCCTTCGGCACGGTGATCACCGCGCCGATCATCAATCCGCCGCAGGTGGCGATCCTGTCGGCCGACGGCATCCGCAAGAAGCCGGTGGTGATCGAGTCCGAAGGCGGCGATTCGATCGCGATCCGCCCGGTCGGCGTGCTGGCGCAGAGTTTCGACCACCGCGCGGTGGACGGCTCGTACTCGGCGGCCTTCCTCGCCGAAGTGAAGAACGCCCTCGAATCCCGCAACTGGGTACAGGCGCTGGAGGCCTGAAAACGAATTAACAGGATGGACAGGATTGACAGGATAAAAAGCAAGAACCCGGATTTGCATGTCTACCCGGTTCTATCCTGAATATCCTGTCCATCCTGTAAGTTGATTTTGAAGTTCTTATTTAAGGAAACTACATGGCTGACATGAAAAAACACAAACTGGGCTGGATCGGCATCGGACGCATGGGTTACGCGATGGCGGAGCGGCTGGCCAAGGCGGGCTGCGACATCACCGTGTGGAACCGCACGAAGTCGAAGGCCGAACCGCTGGCGAAGTCGGGCGCGAAGGTTGCCGACAAGCTGACCGAGCTCGCCGGCTGCGACATCGTGTTCACGATGGTGTCCACCGGCAAGGACGTCAAGGAAGTGCTGTTCGGGCCGAACGGGATGATGTCCGCCGGCGGCAAGCCGAAGATCATCGTCGACAGCACCTCGATCTCGCTGGAGGAATCGGCGGAGATCCGCGTCAAGCTGGGCGAAAAAGGTGTCCAGCTGCTGGCGGCGCCGGTGTCGGGCAATGCCAAGGTGATCAAGGCCGGCAAGCTTACGGTCGTGGCCTCGGGCCCGCAGGATGCCTTTGATGCCGTGAATCCGTACCTGCAGGCGATCGGCCGCGGCGTGTCCTATGTCGGCGACGGCGAGCTGTCGCGCATCGCCAAGATCTGCCACAACGTGATGCTCGGCGTGGTGATCCAGAACCTGTGCGAGATCACGGTGCTCGCGGAGAAGACCGGCATGAAGCGCCACGCCTTCCTTGATTTCCTGAACAAGAGCGTGATGGGATCGATGTTCACCACCTACAAGACTCCGGCGCTGTCGAACCTCGATTTTCACGTGACCTTCACCCCGGAACTGCTGCGCAAGGACATCGACCTCGGGCTGGCCGCAGGCCGCACCTACGGGGTGCCGATGCCGACCACCGCCGTCACGCGCGACCTCGTGCAAACCCTCATCGGGCACGGGTATGATCAGGATTTCTCGCAGTTGCTGCTGCTGCAGGCGAAGGCTTCAGGCATCGAGCTCAAGCCGGAAAACGTCAATATCGGCGACGGGCTCTGACATTCAACCACCCAGGAGGAGGGGAACATGAATACAGTAGCAAAGTGGTCAATTGCCGCGCTGGCCGTCTGCGCGACGCAGGTTTTTGCCGCGGATTATCCTACCAAGCCGGTGCGTTTCATCGTGGCTTTCCCGCCGGGCAGCGCCACCGACATCGTCGGCCGGCTCTACACCCAGAAGTGGACGGAGATGTGGGGCCAGACCGTGCTGGCGGACAACCGCCCGGGTGCCGGCGGTTCGATCGCCGGTGCCATCGCGGCGAAGGCCAATCCCGACGGCTACACGCTGCTGATGCACTCCTCGGGACACACGGTCAATCCCGCGCTCTACGCCAAGCTGCCGTACGACACGCTGAAGGATTTCGTCGACATCGGTCCGCTGGCGCAGCAGCCCAACGTGATGGTGACCCATCCGAGCAGCCCGTACAAGACCGTGCAGGAAGTGCTGAACGCGGCCAAGTCCAAACCCGGCGCGCTGAACTTCGCTTCCGCGGGCATCGGCAGCGGCACGCACCTGAACCTGGAGAAGCTGAAGCTGATGGCCAAGGTCAACATGAACCATGTGCCGTACAAGGGCTCGGCCGAGGCGCTGGGCGACGTGGTCGGCGGGCGCGTTGATTTCTATTTCGCGCCGGTGTCGACGATGCAGGGGCAGATGCAGGCCGGCAAGGTGCGCGCGATCGCGGTGAGCACGATCAAGCGCAGCAGCGTGCTGCCCAATGTGCCGACCATCGCCGAATCCGGCGTGCCCGGTTTCGACTTTTCACTGTGGTTCGGCATCTGGGCGCCGGCCGGCGTGCCGCAACCCATCATCACCAAGATCGCCAACTCGATCAAGGCGGCGGGCAACGATCCCGTGGTCAAGGGCAAGCTGGCCGGGCTGGGGAACGAGCCGATGGACATGACGCCGGCACAGTTCGCCAAGTTCGTGCGCCAGGAGATCGCCACCGGCGCGACGGTGCTGCAGGCCGCAGGCATCAAGCCGCAATAGACATTCCGTTCATGGCATCGCGGGCGGCCCGGTTCCACGGCCGCCCGTTTTTTTGGAGGTCAGAACATTGAACCACCCGGTATCCCGGATTGCAGCGGCACTGGAGCCGCGGCTGCAGGCGATCCTGCAGCAGGAGTATCCGCGGTTCTCCGCTGCGGAATACGCCCGCCGCCATGCCGCGCTGGCGGCCGTGATGGACAAACACGGCTGCGACCATCTGCTGGTGGTGACCGACCACCGCGCCGGCAATGCACCGCAATGGATCACCGGCTGGCCGGGCACGGCCGAAGCCTACGTGATCTTCCGGCCAGGCGGGCGCATGGTCATGCACATGGAGTGGCACAACCATGTGCCGCTGGCCCGCCGGATTACGCAGGATGTCGACGTGCGCTGGGGGCAGCACCAGGGCATCGCGCTGACGGTGGACGAACTCAGGCGCCGCGGCGCGAAACGTGTCGGTCTCATCGGTCCGCTGGTGGTTTCAAAATTCCGGCAGCTCGAGGCAGCCTTTGACATGGTGCTGCTGGATGCCGATTACACGCAGCTCAGGATGCGCAAATCGGCGGAGGAAACCGACTGGCTGCGCATCGGCGCCGCGCTGTCCGATGCCGGCATGCGGGCGCTGGTCGCGGGCACGCGTCCCGGCATGGACGAGCGCGAACTGGCGGCGCTGGTCGAAAGCGCCTATGTCGGCATTGGCGGCACGACGATGATCCACTACATCGGTGTCACCGCGATGGATGCGCCGCATCTTTTTGTGCCGCCGCAGCTGCCTTCGACGCGCAGGGTGCGCGCCGGCGACATCGTGACCTGCGAGCTGTCGGCGTACTGGTGGGATTATCCGGGACAGGTGCTGCGCACGTTTACGGTGGATGCCGACCCGACGCCGCGTTACCGAGAACTGCACGCGGCCGCCGAGGCGACCTTCGACGCCGTGACCGCGGTGCTGCGCCACGGCACGACGATGGAAGCGATCCTCGAGGCAACCGCGGAAATCGAGCGCCGCGGCTGCACGATCTGCGACGACCTGGTGCACGGTTTCGGCGGCGGCTATTTCCAGCCGATCATCGGCAGCAGGAGCCGCATGGCGGGGCGCGGTCTGCCGCAGATGACGCTGGAGGAAAACATGACTGTCGTCGTGCAGCCCAATCCGGTGACCACCGAGGCCGATGAGGCCAGGCGTTCCGGCGTGCAGACCGGCGAGCTGCTGCGCATCACCCGTGACGGATTCGAGCGGATGCACGGCTTGCCGCGCGGATTGTTCCGGGCGGGGCAGGTCATCTGATTTTTTGCGCTGTTAGAATCGGCGCATGGCAACACGGAAGAAAAAGGCCGCGGCCCGGAAACCGCGCTGCGACATTGCCCTGCTGGTCGATGCCGAAGCCGGTGAGCGCAAAAACAACGGCCGGTTCGTGCCCGAACGCAGCAGCGTCGAAGCCTACCTGCTCGATGAGCTGCGCCGGCAGCGGCTCGATGTCACGGTCCTGCCTTTCGACGCGGCCATCGATCCGGTGATCAGCGAGCTGCGCGCGCTGAAGCCGCGGCTGGTGTTCAACCTCACTGAATGCGTCGACGGCGACCGCCGCCAGGATGCGGCGATCGCCGGGCTGCTCGACCTGCTGAATATTCCGTATACCGGGACCGGTCTCTCCGGGCTCAGGCTCGCGCGCGACAAGGCGCTGTCCAAGCACATCGCCGCCGACCTCGGCGTCGGCGTGCCGCGGCATTTCGTGATTCCGCCGAAAGGCCCGATCCGCAATCCGCGGGTGCCTTATCCGTTGATCGTGAAGCCGCAGTTCGGCGACGGTTCCGACGAAGTGCGCGGCAATTCGCTGGTGAAAAACGAGCGGGAGCTGGCGCAGCGCGTGCGCGTGCTGCGCAAACGCGTGGCGGCGCCGCTGATCTGCGAGGAGTTCATCGAGGGTCGCGACCTCTATGTCGCGCTGCTCGGCAACGAACCCGAGGTGATGCCGGCGGTGGAGCTGGTGATCGGCCGCCGCGGCCGCGGCGCGCCGACATTCGCCTCGTACAAGCTGAAGAACGACGGCGCCTACCGCAGCCGCTGGCGCGTGCGCTGGCGGGTGGCGAAGCTGTCATCCAACCTGCGGCGCGATGTCGAGACCGCGAGCCGCGCGATATTCCATGCGCTGAAGCTGCGCGACTACGGCCGCATCGATTACCGGCTGACGCCGGACGGGCGCATCGTGTTCCTCGAGGCGAATGCCAACCCTGATCTGCATCCGCATGCGATGGGCAATCATCTCTGTTTTGCCGGCGTCGAATACGGTGCTGCAGTGAAGCGCATCATCGCCGCGGCGCAGGCGCGGGTGATGCATAAAAAAATCAATAAAAACAAATAGTTATATTCACCGTCATTCCGGCGCACGCCGGAATCCAGCAAACACCGTCGGCATGACTCCTGGATTCCGGATCGTGCTTCGCACGTCCGGAATGACAGCAAGAGGTCTAGCTGTGCGCCCGCAACAGCGGCGCCGTCAGTGACGACAGGCTGAGCTTCTGCCGCCCTTGCGCGTCGAAGTTCTCCGGCGCCAGCCAGCGCTCATGCGCGGCGCGGACCGCCGGCCATTCGCGGTCGGTGATCGAGAACCAGGCGGTGTCGCGGTTGCGGCCCTTGTAGATGACGGCCTGGTGGAAGATGCCTTCAAAGGAAAAACCGAGCCGCCGCGCGGCCGCGCGCGAGGGCGCATTCAGCGCATCGCATTTCCATTCGTAGCGCCGGTAGCCGAGGCCGAAGGCGTTTTTCATCATCAGGTGCATGGCCTCGGTCATCGCCGGCCTGCGCGACACCAGCGGCGTCAGCTTGATGCCGCCGACCTCGATGCAGCCATTCGCCGGATCGATGCGCATGTAGGAGGCGACGCCGCCGGCCTTGCCGGTCGCGGAATCAATGATCGCGTAGAAACGCGGATCCTCGCGTCCGGCCTGGGCTTCGACCCAGGCCCGGTAGTCGGCGGCGGTGGTGTAGGGACCGTTCGACATATAGGTCCAGCCGCGGCCGTCGGGCTCCAGGCTGTTGGCCTCATGCAGCTGCGCGGCATGGCGTCCGGTGTCCAGCGGTTCCAGCCGGCAGTAACGCCCTTCCAGCACCGTGCGCGGCGGCAGCGGCGGCGGTGTCCAGCCCTCAAGCGCAAAACCGACCGGCTGGCCGTACTCGTTCAGCCGCTGCGTCAAGCCGCGCCTGCCCGGCGTTTTTCCTGCCAATCCTTCAGCCAGCCGGCATTGCCGCCGAGTTCGACGATTTCCATCAGCACATCGGGGATCGGCGGATATTCGCGGCGGAAGTCGCGGGTGTGGTTGATGAAAAAGCCGTCGCGGAAATTGACTTCCAGTTCATCGCCGGTCTCGCACAGGTCGAGGACGTTGACGCAGTCGGTCATCACCCGCACGCCGCAGCCGATCGCCGCGCGGTAGGCGAGGAAGGGCATCGATTCGCATACGAGGCCCAGCCCCAGCGCCTGCATCGCGATGTAACCGTTCATCTTCGGGCCCATGCCGAAGTTTTTCCCGGTGACGATGATGTCGCCGGGTTTGCAGCGGGTGTGGAATCCCGGATCGGTTTCCTCGAACAGGTGCGGGATGATGTCCTTGGGGTCGAAATGCCGCCCGGTGATGACCCAGTTCGGCACCACGCCGCCGGCGTGCCAGACGTCATGGCCGAGCTTGTAGCAGCGGCCTTTGAGGATCCATTGGAATTCAGAAGTCATGGTGCACCTTGGGGATGTATATAAAAACAAAGACAAAAGCAGTCACAGAGGACACAGAGGTCACAGAGAGCTACCGGGTAAAGCAGGGTCCTGCGGCAATAGTTTGCCTCAGGTTTTTCTCTGCGTTCGCTGTGTCCTCTGTGGCTAAAGGTTTTGATCTTGAAGTTTCCGCGCATCGGCGATTTTTCCCGCCACCGCCGAAGCCGCGACCGTTGCCGGGCTGCCGAGGTACAGCTTCGCGTCCTTCGCCCCGAAGCGGCCGGCGTTGTTGTTGGTGGCGGTGGAAATCGACACTTCGCCGGAATGCACAGGGCCGATCACCGCGTCGTTGCAGGGGCCGCAGCCCGGCGGCAGCATCACTGCACCGGCTTCAATGAAGGTGCCGAGCAGGCCTTCCGTTGCCAGCCGGCGGTTGGTCGCCTCGGATCCGGGCGCGATGAACAGCCGCACATTGGGGGCGAGGCGGCGGCCCTTCAGGATGCCGGCCGCGGTGACCAGGTCTTCCCACATGCCCGAGCCGCAGGAGCCGATGAATGCATGGTCGACGGGCAGTCCTTCGATCTCCGAGACGTCGACCGCATTCTCGACGCTGCCCGGCAGCGACACCTGGGGTTCCAGCGCGGAGATGTCCATCTTCAGGTCGGCGTCGTACTGCGCGTCGGCGTCGGAATACACCGGCGTGAAGGGCCGCTGCGCCTTCGAGCGCGCGTGTTCGAGGATGGCTTCCGAGGGCGGCACGAACACGCCGTAGGCGCGGATCTCGGTCGGTGTTGAACACAGCGCTGCGCGCGAGGCGAGGTCGAACTGTTCGAGGTCGCCGGCGTATTCGAGCACGCGATAATCGAGGTCGGCGGAGAGCCCGCCCTGTTTCAGCAGCGCGGCGAAACGGAAGCCGATGTCGCGGGCGTGCACCCCCGGCTTCAGTTGCCCGCGCAGCGTCAGCCGCACCGTTTTGGGCACCATCACCCAGTTGGTGCCGGTGGCGAGCACGCGGCTGATTTCGGTGCCGATGCGGAAGCCGAAGGCGCCGATCGCGCCGGCATTGGTGGCGTGGCGGTCATTGTCGAAATAAAACATGCCCGGCAGCAGCAGGCCGGATTCCATCGGGAAAATGTGGCCGTGGCCGCCGCGTCCGACGTCGAAGAAGTTCTTCACGCCCCAGGCCGCCGCGGCCTTGCGGTTGAAGGCGCCGCGCTCCGCCGCGCGCGCGCTGCCGTAGATCACGTCATGGTCGGTGACCATCAGCACCTTGTCGGGCGTCGCGAGCGCCGTGATGCCCAGGCTGTCGAGTTCGCGCTTGGCGCCCATCACGACGCCGTCGTGGATCATGATGAAATCCGGATTCGGCGACACCACGTCGCCCGGCTTCACCGAGGCGCGGCCGCTTTTCGCGGCGAGCACCTTTTCAACTGCGGTCATTCCCATGCGTGTTTCCACCGGCAAAAAGCGTCGAGCGTAATCAGGCGGTCATCGAAGGTCAACTTCACGGTCGATCAGGCCGGCAGGAATTCACGGGGGTCGGTGATGCGCCCGGTCACCGCCGAAGCGGCCACCGTGGCGGGGCTGCCGAGGAAGAGCTGCGCGTCCTTTGCCCCGAAGCGCCCGGCGCCGTTGGCGACCGCGGTCGAAATCGAGTTTTCGCCGGAATCGATCAGGCCGGTGCGGCCGCTGGCGCAGGGTCCGCAGCCGGCGGGAATCACCATTGCGCCGGCATCGTGGAAAATGTCGAGCAGGCCCTCGCGGGTCATCCGCCGCGTCGAATCTTCGGAGCCGGGCACCACGATCAGGCGCACGCCGTAGGCCAGTTTTTTGCCTTTCAGGATCGAGGCCGCGATTTCGAGGTCCTCGTACATCCCGGAGCCGCAGGAGCCGATGTAGGTATGGCTGACCGGGGTGCCCGCGACGCTGGCGAGGTCGGCGGCCTTGTGCGGGCCGCCGGGCAGGGCGACCTGGGGCTTCAGCGTGCTGACATCGAGTTCGACCTCGGCGTCGTAACGCGCGTCGGCGTCCGGGTAGACCGGCGTGAACGGCCGCTGCGCGCGCTGCTTCGCGTATTCGAGGATGGCCGCCGACGGCGGGAAAAACACGCCGATCGCACGCATCTCGGTCGGCGTGCTGCACAGCGAGACGCGCGCCGCGAGGCTGAACTGGTCGAGTTCGCCGGCGAATTCGAGCACCCGGTAGTCGATGTCGACGCCGAAGGCGCCGTCCGGCGCAAGGTGTTTGCCGATCACGAAACCGAGGTCGCGGGCGAACACGCCGGGCTGCATTTTTCCCTTGATTGTCAATTTCACCGACTTCGGCACCAGCGTCCAGTTGGTGCCGGTGGCGAGCACGCGGTTGATTTCCGTGCCCATGCGGATGGCCAGCGCGCCGATGCCGCCGGCGTTGGTGCAGTGGCGGTCGTTGTCGAAATAGAGCGTGCCGGGCAGCACCCAGCCGCGTTCGGTGGGGAAGATGTGGCCGTGGCCGCCGCGTCCGGCATCGTAGAAGTGCTTGATGCCCCAGGCCTTCGCCGCTTCGCGGTTGAAGGCGCCGCGCGCCGCCGCGCGGTCATTGACGTAGACGACATCGTGGTCGGTGACCATCAGCACGCGTTCGGGATCGAAGACGCGGTCGATGCCCAGCGCATCGAGTTCTTCCTTTGCGCCGCGCACCACGCCGTCGTGGATCATCACGAAATCGGGTTTCGGGTAAACGATGTCGCCCGCCCTGACCGCGGATTTTCCGCTGGCCCTGGCGAGAATTTTTTCGGCGGCGGTCATGCCCATGCTGAAGGTCCGTATCGTGGCTGTCGTGGCGCGCGCTGCGGCGCTGCGGCGCTGCGGTGTGCGGCTGCACTTGGCGTATTGCGCAGTCGATGAGTATAGCTGGAATGTGTTTTGCTTCCGGCATACTATAGTTCACACCTGTTTTTACAAGGAGAGGTTCGTGATACGGATTCCGGCGGTTCGCAATGTTGTGGCGGTCATGGTCTGCGCGGTGATGGCGGTCGCGGGTGGAGAGGCATCGGCGCAGTGGAAGCCCGAACGCGGCATCGAGATCATCGCGCCTTCCGGACCCGGCGGCACGACCGACCGCACGGCCCGTGTCGTGGCGAAAATCCTGACCCAGCACAAGCTGGTCGACGTGCCGGTCAATGTCGTCAACAAGCCGGGCGGCAGCGGCACCATCGAACTCAACTATCTCAACCAGCATCCGGGTGACGGCCATTACATGATCGTCGCAACCACAGGCTCGATCAGCAACCACATCCTCGGCCTGATCCCCTACAACCACACCGCCTTCTCGCCGCTGGCGATGCTGTTCGAGGAGTACCTCGGCGTCAACGTGCGCACCGAGTCACACATCAAGACCGGCAAGGATCTTGTCGACATCCTGAAAAAAGCCCCGGACGCGGTCAGCTTCGGCATCTCCACCAGCCTCGGCGGTGCCAACCACACGACGCTGATCACCTGCCTGCGCGCCGGCGGCGTCGACATCAGGCGGTTGAAGACGGCGGTGTTCCCCGGCGGTTCGGCGACCACCACCGCGGTACTGGGCGGCCACGTCGACGTGGTCAACACGGGCCTCGGCAACATGGTGGCGCATCTGCGCAGCGGCAAGCTGCGCACGCTGGCGATTTCCTCGCCGAAACGCATGTGGGGCGACTTTGCGTCGATCCCGACCTGGCGCGAGCAGGGCATCCCGGCGGATTCCTCGAGCTGGCGCGGCCTGATGGGGCCCCGCGGCATGACGCCGCAGCAGATTGCCTACTGGGACAAGGTGCTGACCGCGATGGCCGCCACCGAGGACTGGAAAAAGGAAATGGAAGAGAATTTCTGGGTCAACGGCTACGTCAACGCGCAGGCCGCGAAAAAACGCCTCGACGCGGAATACGCTGAATACCAGGCCGTGCTGACCGAGGTGGGCCTCGCCAAGCTGAAGTAAGGCTTCCGCCCGCCCCGCGGCGGTGCGCGCCGCGCGGGCGGTGGACAGTGCCGGTGCGCTGGCGCACACTGGTCCGGACATGGACATCGCGCCGGCAACCGCCATCTTCCGCTGTCTCGGCTTCGGGCTGCTGCTGGCCGCTGCCCTGCCGGCGGCAGCGCAGCAGTCCGAAGTTGCGCAGTTCGAGAACCTCGCGTCCAGCCCCTTTGTCCACTGTGCGTTCTACCGCCAGTACGACATCGACCCCGCCACCGGCCAGAGGCTGCTGGTCGAGGGCAACTCCCATTCGCTGACCCATTACCAGCGCCAGCACGGGCGCCTGCGCTCGATAGACACCCGGCGCGCCGGCGCGCGGGATGCGCAGCTGCTGCGCGGGAAAAAATACCTGCATTTCATAGAGCGCAGCGCCGGGCTCTATGTGGTGACGACCGTCTATGCCTGCCTAGAGCGCGACGCGCGGACCGACCTGTGCATCAACTACGGCGCGATGAACGCGCGGCATTTCGATTCGCGTGTGCTGCGCGATCCGGATGCGGTGTTCGAGGAACTGCAGGCGCATGCGGAGCCGGGGTTCTGCGACCACAGTTTCCTGCATCTGCAGGAGGCGGCGCGGACGCCGCAACAGCGTTAGGGCGGCGTTCAGGCCGCCTGCAGGCGGCCCGCCCGGCAGTCCTCGATCTTCTTCCTCAGGTAATCCGCCGCCCAGTCGATTTCTTCGGCGGTGTTGAAGCGGCCGACAGTGATGCGGATCGAGTTGCCGGCGATGCCGCTGTCCGAGCCCAGCGCCTGCAGCACATGCGAGACGCCGCCGGTGGAGCAGGCCGAGGTCGAGGACACGGCGATGTCGGTGAGCGTGGTAACGAGGGAATCGCAGTTGGGGATGTCGAGGCTGATGTTGAGGTTGTTGGCGATGCGCCGTTCGAGGTCGCCGTTGAGGAGCACGCCGGGCAGGTCCTTCAGCTTTGCCCAGAAGCGGTCGCGCAGCGCGCGCAGCTGCGGCACCTCGGTCGCCATCAGCTCTCCGGCGATGCGGAAGGCCGCGCCCATGCCGACGATCTGGTGGGCGGCGAGGGTTCCGGAGCGCAGTCCGCGCTCGTGGCCGCCGCCGTGCATCTGGCATTCGAGGCGCACCTGCGGCGCGCGGCGCACGTAGAGCGCGCCGATGCCTTTCGGGCCGTAGGTCTTGTGCGCGGTCAGCGACATCAGGTCCACCGGCCATTGCGCGAGGTCGATCGCGACCTTGCCGGTGGCCTGCGCGGCGTCGACGTGGAGCAGCGTGCCGTTGGCGCGGCAGACCGCGCCCAGCGCGGCGACATCCTGGATCACGCCGATCTCGTTGTTGACCAGCATCACCGACGCGAGCACGGTGTCCGGCCGCAGCGCGGCGCGGAAGGCCTCAATGTCGAGCAGGCCGTTTTTCCGCGGCGCGAGGCAGGTCACCTCGAAGCCCTGTTTCTCCAGCCAGGCCATGGTGTCGAGCACGGCCTTGTGTTCGGTCTGCACGGTGACGAGGTGCTTGCTGCGTTTCTGCGCCGCCAGCGCCGCGCCCTTGATCGCGAGGTTGTTCGATTCGGTGGCGCCGGACGTCCAGGCGATGTCTCGCGGCTCGGCGCCGACCAGTGCGGCGACTTCGGCGCGCGCCTGTTCGACGGCGCGGCTGGCGGCACGGCCGAATTCATGGGTGCTGCTCGCCGGGTTGCCGAATTCGCCGCGCAGGAAAGGCAGCATCGCCTCCAGCACGGCGGGGTCGACCGGGGTGGTGGCGGAGTTGTCGAGGTAGATCGGGGTCTGCATCGTGGCCTCAGTGCTTTTTCTGTTGCTGCTGTTGCTGTTGTTCCTGCTGTTCCTTCATCAGCGCGGCGATCACGCGCTGGCGTTTTTCCTCGACCTCTTTCGCGAAGCCGGGGTGGCGCTGCTCGACGAGGCCGGTGGCCATGCCCAGCTTGAGGAAGGCGGCGGCGAACACCGCCGAGAGATCGTCGAGGTCGGGGCTGACCGTGGCGAGGCGCATGGCCTCGGTGGTCTCGTCGTAGAGCTGCTGCATCGCGGCCTGCAGCTCGTCGTCAAACAGTTTCTTGTCCATCGCGTGTCCGGGGGATTTTGCAGGGGGAATTTCCGCCGATTGTACGCGATTCGTCCCGCCGGCGATTACAATGACCGTCATGGACACTGCACTGCGCGTGCTTGTTTTGCTGGGCTGTGCCGCGGTTGCCGGCGGTGCCGGAATGTCCGCGGGATTCGCGCAGAACTATCCGGGCCGCACCATCCGCGTGATCGTGCCGGTCAGCGCCGGCGGCGCCACCGATGTCTACGCGCGGCTGCTGGCCCAGGGTTATGCGGAGGCCTGGGGGCAGCAGGTCATCGTCGACAACCGGCCCGGCGCCGGCGGCATGATCGGCTCCGAGATCGTCGCGCGGGCCACGCCCGACGGCTACACGCTGCTGATGGCCTACACGGCCCACGTCACCAATCCCTCGCTGTGGACGCGCATCCCGTACGACACGCTGCACGACTTCGCGCCGGTGGCGATGGTGGCCACGGTGCCCAATGTGCTGATCGTCCATCCCTCGCTGCCGGTGCGTTCGGTGCGCGAGCTGGTGGCTTTCGCCAAGCGGCGCCCGCACGAGCTCGACTACGCCACTTCCGGCATCGGCACCGGGGCCCACCTTGCCGCGGTGCTGTTCGCGCAGCGTGCGGGCCTGTTCCTGACCCATGTGCCGTACAAGGGCGGCATGCCGGCGATCTACGAACTGCTCGGCGGCCAGGTGTCGATCATGTTCGGCAGCCTGAGCACCGCCCACCAGCCGGTGCGCGACGGCCGTGTGCGCGCCCTGGCGGTGACCAGCGCGAGGCGCGCCGTCACCGCGCCGCAGCTGCCGACGATGGCCGAGGCCGGCATTCCCGGCTACGAGGCGGTCGGCTGGTTCGCGCTGTTCGCGCCGGCGCAGACGCCGGGGCTGGTGATCAACAAGCTCAATTCGGAGGCGGTGGCGATGCTGACCCGGCGCGAGATCCGCGAGCGTTTCATCGCGCTCGGCGCCGAGGTTTCCCCGTCGACGCCGGGCGAGCTGGGCGACCGCGTGCGCGCGGAGATCGTCAAGTGGGGCGGGGTGATCCGGGCGGCCGGCATCAAGCCGACCAGGAACTGAAGCTCAGGGCGTGATGACCGTGATCCGCCGGACGTCGATTTCGGGATCGCGGAGGAAGTCCTTTTCGATCTCGCCGTAAATCTCGATCTCGCTGGTGTCGGAGACCTTGATGCCGCGGAACAGGTCGTCATCGATCTCGACGCGGATTTCCCCGCTGTCGTCGCTGAACAGGTACTTGTCGCTGGAGACCTTTTTCAGCAGCTTGCCGCGCAGCAGCACCTTGCGGTCATCGACCGGATCCTTCAGCACTTCGGCGACGCTGCCCGGCATTGCCGTGGCGCCGGGGCCGGTGTATTGCGCGCCGGCGCCGCCGATGGCAAGCAGTGACAGCAGCAGGGGGAAAAGCATGGCGGACAGCTTCATCGGCGAATCTCCGGGATTGCGGGGCCTGCCGGTCAGGCAGCAGGCCCGCGCAAAGGTTCCGCCCGCCTACTTGCGGTTGATCGCGAACTTGCCCGGACCGATCATCGCGACAACCAGCGCGGTGAACAGGAAAAAACCCTGCAGCTCCAGCGCCCAGCCGCCGGTCTTGCCCAGCGCGAAGAGTTCGCCGCTGTGCGCCAGTGCGATTGCGACCACCATGTTGAAGGCCATGATCACGCCGCCGATGCGCGCATAGAAGCCGAGGATCACCAGCAGCGGAGCGAACACCTCGCCGACGAACACGCCGTACGCGAAAAACCAGGGCAGGCCGTGGTTCTCCAGCATGTTCTCGATGCCGCTGACGCCGTAACGCATCTTGGCGATGCCGTGCAGCAGCATGAATATGCCCAGCGTCAGTCGCAGGACCAGTTTGCCGAGGTCGTCGTTCATGGTGTTTTCCTTTTTTGCGGTTCAGGTTGCGGGGTGGCTGACACTTTCGATGGCGCGCTTGACCGCCATCGGGTCGGCGACGCTCCGGAACAGCACGTCGCTGGTGCCGCGCCCGGTGACCCTGACGTTGCCGTAGCCGAGGATGCGGCCGAGGATGCCCTGGTCGATTTCCACGGTTTCGATCGAGCCGAGTTTCATTTCCTCGGACTTGCGGCTGATGATGCCGGTCTTGAACACGACGCGCTTGTTGGTGACGCCCTGCTCGGTATGGCGCAGGCGCAGGTATTCATAAATCGCGAACGGAAAGGTGACGATCAGGAGCAGCCACAGCACCATCGGGATGCGGGTGACCCAGTGCAGTTCGAACAGCGCCGCGATTTCTTCGCCGGCGGAGAGGGATTCGTCGATGTAGGCCATGGAGGGGCGGTGCGGGCGTCGTGCCCGCACCGCAGCGGGGATCAGTGATCCCAGCCGGTGGTCTTCGCGCCCTCGGTGGCGAGCAGCACGTAGGCCATGATGCAGGGTTCCTTGCCGCGGTTTTCCCAGTTGTGCATGGTCTGGCGCTGGATGATCACGGTGCCCGGCGTCAGGTGCACTTCCTCGCCGCCGTCGAGCTGCATCCACAGTTCGCCGGCGAGGCAGATCGCGTAGTCGACCGAGTCGGTGGCGTGCCAGCGCTTCTGCACGCCCGGGTCGTACTTGGCCAGCCGGAACACGCTGCCGCCGGCAAGGCTGGTGCCCAGTTCCCAGGTGTTGGGGTCTTCGTCGGTCATTTCCGCCGGCAGTTTCTTGGTCGCCCACATCGGGATGTTGTGGAAGCCGGGGCGCATCGGAATCGGTTCGATGATGCTGTCCGATTTGACGTAGGCCTTGCCTTCCTTGTTGGTGTCGGTGACGACTCTGCGGAATTTCATGATTGCTGCGTTCTCCAGTAAATCGGCTGTGCTGCCGCGTTAAAAACGCCGGACGCCCGGCGGATGATAATAAGCATTTGATTTTATTGATATTTTTTGAACAGGCAGGGCGGGTCCGGAAACCTGCCCCCAGTTTGTACCACAACAGCGGGTTGTTTTGACAGGCGTCGCCGGCGCGCCGCCAGCGCCTGTCGCGCGCTAATCCGCGGTGATGCCGGCCTCGCGGATGACCTTCGCCCACTTGGTCATTTCCGCGCGCAGGTACTGGTTCGATTCTTCGAGGCCGCCGCCGATCAGGTCGATGCCGGCGCCGGCAAAACGTTTTGCGGTTTCTGCGTCGCGCAGCGCGGTGTTGGCGTCGGCGTTGATTTTCTGCAGCGTTGCGCGCGGCGTCTTCGACGAGGCGAACACGCCGTACCAGACGTCGAAGGCATAACCCGGCAGGCCGTTTTCGGCGACCGTCGGCAGATCCGGCGCGGCAGGGCTGCGTTTGGCGCCGGTGACCGCGAGTGCACGCAGCTTGCCGGATTTTGCATGCGGCAGGATGGTGCCGACGCCGGCGATGGCCATCTGCACCTCGCCGGTCAGCAGCGCCGTGGTGCCGGGGCCGGTGCCCTTGTACGGCACATGCACCATGTTGACGCCCGCGGTGACGCGGAACAGTTCCGAGCCGAGGTGTGATGCGCCGCTGACGCCACCGGAGGCGAAGCGGATGTCCCCCGGCTTCGCTTTCGCAAGCTGTGCCAGGTCGGCCACCGATTTTGCCGGCAGCGAGGGATGCACGGCGACGACGAAGGGCTGCGAGCCGACGATGGTCACCGCAGCAATGTCGCGCCGCACGTCGAAGGGCAGCTTTTTGTACAGCGCCGGCGCATAGGAAATGCCCACACTCTGCAGCAGCAGCGTGTAGCCGTCGGGCACCGCCTTGGCGGTGATGTCGGTGGCGATCACGCCGCCGCCGCCCGGGCGGTTGTCGACAATGGCCTGCTGGCCCCAGATATCGGTCAGCTTGTGCGCGAGCAGCCGCGCGATGATGTCGGTGCCGCCGCCGGCGGCGGATGCCGCGACCATGCGCACCGGACGCTCCGGGAAACCCGCGGCCGTTGCGCTGCCCGCCGCGCAGCAGGCGGCGAGGGTGATGGCGATCATTTTTTTGTGCATGTTGTCCTCCTCGATTGAAGCGTCACATTCTGCCGCAGTTCAGGCGCTGCTGCCGTTGACCTGCTGCCGGAGCAGCGCGTAATTGTCCGCGGACATCGTGATTTCGCCGCGATTGATGCGGCGGTCGAGCGCGGCCACCGCGTCGTTGGCCGGCGTCGCGATGCCGAGTTCCCTGCCTTTGCGCGCCACCAGCCCGCTGATGAATTCGATTTCGGTGTTGCGGCCTTTGAGATGATCGTGGATCGGCGCGGTGCGGCCGCCGCCGACATGCGACATCAGCGTCTTCATCGTGGTGATCAGGTTCTCGTCGCTGGAGCCGGCGAACTCGTCGGCGCGCAGGCCGAACAGCGGTTCCATGCGGTAACCCAGCGCGGCGCCGACCGCGAGCGACTCGCGCCCGAGTTTCACCGAGATGTCGAACATGCCGGGCAGGGCGCAGGCCTCGAAGTTGCGCAGTCCAAGCAGGCTGAACGGCCCCATGGTCATCGTGTTGGCGATCAGCTTGGTCCACTTCGCGCCGTAGATGTTGTTGGTCACGTCGCAGCGGCCGACCTTGCCCATGATCGCGGCGACTTCCTTGACCCGCGGCGTGTAGCTGCCGTCGAGCTCGCCGACGGTGAACCAGCTGCCCTTGCGCGTGGTGTTGCGCTGGATCTGGCCCGGCGTGAAGAGTTCCGCCTGCAGTTCGACGACGCAGCCGATCACCCGCTCGCGACCGACGATGGAGGCAATGGCGTCGTCGTTCATGCCGTTCTGGGTGCCGACGACGATGCTGTCGGCCTTCAGGTACGGCTTGATGAATTCGGCGAGCCAGCGCGTGTCGTTGGATTTTGCGGCGAGGAACACGATGTCGAATTCGGTCCGCGCCGAGGACAGGTCGCAGAGATTCAGGGCTTTCACCGGAACCTGGAACTGCGAATCCTTGAACTGCACCTGCAGGCCGTTGTTCTTCATCGCCTTGACGTGCGCCGGCCACTGGTCGATCAGCGTGACGTCGAGGCCGGCGTGGGTGAGGTCGGCGCCGATGCTGCTGCCGATGGCGCCGGTGCCGAGGACTGCGATTTTTTTGTTCTTCATGGTGTACTGAGAAATGATGGTCGTGATTTACCGCTTCTGCGCCGCCAGCGCCAGCAGTTCCTGCACCGAGTGGTTTTCGATGTCGAGCGCGATTTTGGCGATGGCGTCGACCGGTGCGGCGGGCAGGATGCCGCGGATTTTTGCGGTGACGCCGGCGGCATCGACCGGATTGTCGATGGAGCCGGTGGGGTTCAGGATGTCCTCGCGCACCCACTGGCCGTCCTTTTCCGCGGCGACCCAGCCGGCGAAATGTTTCGGATAGAGCTTGTCGAGTTCAGGGTCATGTTCGCAGTCGAGCTGCGCGGCCAGCCTGACCAGCGCCGGGTCCGCCATGCGTTCGGCGGTGAACTGCGGCGGCAGCACCTGGCCGTCGACCAGCGCCGCGGCGATCACGTAGCGCAGGCTCATCTGCGCGTTCAACGCGCTGCCCGGCGCGTAGGCGAATCCGCACTGGACGTCGACGACGTTGGACAGGCCGACCCTGACGCGGCGTTTAAGGTCCCAGGGTGCGCCGATTTTTCTGCGCACCGCCAGAGCGGCATCGATGTAGGCATGGGTGCTGCCGCAGCAGGAATAGGGCTTGATCGAGTTCTTCTCGGTGTGCCAGATGCGGCCCAGGTCGCGGGTGAGCTGCGTCACGTCGCTGTCGTCGGAATGCGCCTTCAGCACGCCGCCGTCTTCGTATTCGTAGATCTGCGTCGGCCCGGTGTAACCCATCGCCGCGAGTTCGGCGGCGAGCACGCCGGAGTGCACCGCCTTGCCGGCGTGGAAACGTTTGCTCATCGTGCCGTCGGCGTTGAAGGCCCAGGTGCCGGCGCCCTGGGTGCCGGCGAGGCCCAGCGCCCAGGCCGTGCGTTCGGCATCGAGTTTCAGCAGCGAGGCGCAGGTCGCCGCTGCCGCGAAGGGGCCGTAGATGCCGGTGATGTGCCAGCCGCGCAGGCGCGTCGCCGAAGGATTCGACGCGAGGCTGGAGCGGATCATGGTTTCGTAGCCGGCGGCGATTGCGGTGACCACGGCCTTGCCGTCGGAGCCCAGTTTTTCCGCCATCGCCAGCGCCGCCGGCACCGCGATCGCGCCGGCGTGGAGCTTGGCGTTGTGGTAATCGTCGAGCTCGAAGGCATGCGCCGCCGAACCGTTGACCATCGCCGCATCGGCGACACGCAGCGACGGGCTGCTGTCGCCCCACACCGTGGCATCACCCTTGCCGGAACTTCCGGCGCGTGCCCAGGCGAGCAGCATCTGCGCCCACGGCGTGCCGTAGCCGTAGATGCCGCAGCCGAAGGTGTCGAGGATGGCGATGCGCACCACTTCGCGGGTGCGCGCGGGGATGTCTTCGTATTTCAGGCCGCTGATCCAGGCGGCGAGTTCTCGGGTGGGTGCGCCGATGGCGCGACGGTCGTCATTCATGGCCGGTTCTCCTCTGTGCAGTGCTGGCCAGCGTAACGCGATCGCGGCCGCGCGGCATCTGCAAGTCCACATCGAGGAAAGTGCGAGGCCGCTTTCTTGACAGCGATTTTGCGGCGGTTTCATACTCGATTCGATCCTGCTGCGCCGAGAGTGCCGGCAGGGCATCCCCATCCATCCACGAGGAGTCCGCAAAATGGATTACGACGTCATCGTTGTCGGCGGCGGCAACGCGGCCTGTGCCGCGGCTGTTTCGGCCCGCGAGAACGGCGCGAAAAAAGTGCTGTTGCTGGAGAAGGCACCAAAGGCACAGCGCGGCGGCAACACCCATTTCAGCGGCGCGATTTTCCGCTTCGTGTTCAATCATGCCGACGAGATCGACCGTTTCGTGCCGGACGTGGAGGAGGAATATCCGGGCTTCCATGCCGGCGTGCCGGTGTATCCGAAGGAGGCCTTCACCGAGGACCTGATGAAGGTCACCGACGGCCGCAGCGATCCGGAACTGGCGGAACTGCTGATCGACGAGTCCTACGACACCACCTGCTGGCTGCAGGATGTGGGCAAACACCATTTCGAGCTGGCGAAATCGGTGATGGGCATCAAGGTCGGCGACAAGATCAAGTGGCCGCGCGGCGCGATCGTGCGCACCGTGCACGAAGGCGTCGGCCTGTCGCAGCAGTGGTTCAGGACCTGCGAGGCGATGGGCGTCGAGATCCGTTATGAGGCGCATGTGCTCGACCTGGCACTGAACGGCCAGGGCGCGGTGAAGGGGGTGGTGGTGCGCGGGGAAAAAGGCCTGCAGACGCTGAAGGCCGGCGCGGTGGTCCTTGCCTGCGGCGGCTTCGAGACCAACCCCGCCTGGCGCACCCACTACCTCGGCCAGGAATGGGGGCACGCCAAGGTGCGCGGCTCCAACTTCAACTACGGCGACGGCCTGCGCATGGCGATCGAGGCCGGCGCGATGCCCTGGGGTCACTGGGGCGGTTGCCATGCGACGCCGATCGTCGCCAGCGCACCGGACTACGGCAAGAAGGAACTCACCGACAAGACCAACCGCCTGTCCTATCCCTACGGCGTGATGATCAACGTCGAGGGCAAACGCTGGATCGACGAGGCGGTGGATTTCCAAGCCTTCACCTACGCCAAGTACGGCGGCCTGATCCTGAAACAGCCGAAGAGCCTGGTCTACCAAATATTTGATGCCAAGGCGATGCACCTGCTCGAGCCGCGTTACTCGACCAGCGAGCCTTTCAAGTCGGACACGCTGGAAGGACTGGTGAGGCAGTTGAACGTGAACCATGAAGAAGCGATGAAGACGCTCAGGGCCTACAACGAGGCCTGCGGCCGCGGCGGTCCCTTCAACGCCGCGGTGCTCGACGGCCTGCACACCGAGGGCATCGACCCGCCGAAATCGAACTGGGCGCAGAAACTCGACACGCCGCCCTACGTCTCTTGGCCGGTCACCGGCGGCATTACCTTTACCTTCGGCGGGCTGAAAATCAACAGGCAGGCGCAGGTCATCTCCACCGGATGGAAGCCGATCCCCGGCCTCTACACCGCCGGCGAGATGGTCGGCGGCTTGTTCCACTACAACTACCCGTTGGGAACGGGGCTGATGTCGGGTGCGGTGTTCGGGCGGATTGCCGGACGCGAGGCGGCGAAGGAAGCTGCGGGTGGCCGGGTGAAGGGCAGGCCGGCACTGAAAAAGACGGCGGGGAAAAAATCGCCTTTCCGGCGCAAACCCGGCGCTGCGAAGAAACCCGCGAAGAAAAAATGACTTGGCGGGTGTTTCGGGAAAACCGGGGCAGACCCCGGTTTTTTTTCGTGCGGCGGGCCGGTTGTGCGATTTTCCGTTGCCACGGCGGATGTATTTTTTTACATTCCGGTAAGTCTGCAAAAAAATCCGAAAAAAACACGAGGACATGAAAGTGAAAACAATACCGTTCCGGAAAACTGTAATGGCCACTTTGCTGATGTCCCTGTGCGGCGCGGCGCATGCGCAGGTGGTTTTTTCGGGACCGTTTGTCATCGTTTATTCCGGTTCCGTGCCGGATTTTTCCGCCGGCGCCATCATTGAACCCGCCGGCGGGGTGAAGATTGGCGCGGGCGATGACACGTTCGGCAATATCGCTGGCAGTATCCTCAACGACGGCCAGCTGATTTTTGATTTCACCGGCGCGAGTGGCAATGTCGGCCTGAATGCACTGACCGGTTCGGGCACCTTGACCAAGAACGGTGCGGGCACACTGCTCGTGACGGGTGCTCCCTGGACGCTCAGCGGCACCACGACCATCAATGCGGGCGCGATCAATGGCGTGATTTCCAGCACCGGCCAGTTGATCGTGAATGGCGGCAGTTATGCCACCGGCGGGGCCAGCAGCTTTGGTTCACTGGCGGGCACCGGCGGCACTGTCAATATTGGTGTCGGTGGCTCAGTGACCGTCGGCAGCGACAACAGCAACACGAGTTATGACGGCACGCTGACCGGCGGGGGCAACCTGGTCAAAAACGGGACCGGCACGCTGACGCTGACGCAGGTGCCGGGCCACACAGGCACGACGACGATCAGCGGCGGCACGCTGCAGATCGGCGACGGCGGCGCGGCCGCCGGGTCGATCAGCGGCACCATCACCAACAACAGTGCGCTGGTGTTCAACAGCAGCGCGGCCATCAACCTGTCCGGTTTGGACGGCAGCGGCAGCCTGACGAAAAACGGCACGGGCACGCTGGCGGCCTTCGGAGGAGCCTGGACGCACAGCGGCGACACCACGATCAACGCCGGCGGCGTTGCTGCCTCGATCAACAGCACGGGCCGGCTGGTGATGAACGGCGGCCAGTTCGACACCGGCGGCAGCAGCTTCGGGTCACTGGCGGGCACCGGCGGCAGCGTGTTCATCAACAGTGGTGCGCTGACCGTGGGCGGCGACAACAGCAGCACAAACTACGCCGGCATCATCGACGGTGCCGGTGACCTGGTCAAAAACGGGACCGGCACGCTGACGCTGACGCAGGTGCCGCTGCACGACGGCACGACGACGATCAGCGGCGGCACGCTGCAGATCGGCGACGGCGGCGCGGCCGCCGGGTCGATCAGCGGCACCATCACCAACAACAGTGCGCTGGTGTTCAACAGCAGCGCGGCCATCAACCTGTCCGGTTTGGACGGCAGCGGCAGCCTGACGAAAAACGGCACGGGCACGCTGGCGGCCTTCGGAGGAGCCTGGACGCACAGCGGCGACACCACGATCAACGCCGGCGGCGTTGCTGCCTCGATCAACAGCACGGGCTGGCTGGTGATGAACGGCGGCCAGTTCGACACCGGCAACAGCAGCTTCGGGTCGATTGCCAGCACGGGCGGCAATGTCTATATCAACGGCGGCGGCACGCTGACCGTGGGCAGCGACAACAGCAGCACGACCTTCGCCGGCGAGATCGGGGGCGACGGCACGCTGGTCAAGAACGGCAGCGGCACGCTGACCCTGAGCGGGACCAGCGGCTCGACCGGTGCCATTGCCGTGAACGGCGGGATGGTGGTGGTGAACGGCAGCACCACGGCCGCGGTCACCGTCAATGGCGGCGGCATGCTCGGCGGTTCGGGCAGCGTCGGCGGGCTGACGGCGGCCACCGGCGCCGTCATAGCACCCGGCAATTCCATCGGCACGCTGACCGTCAACGGTGCGCTGACCTTCAATGCCGGATCCATTTATCGCGTCGAGGCGGATGCCGCCGGTGCCGCAGACCGCATCAATGTCACCGGCGCGCCCGGCACCGCCACGATCAACGGCGGCACGGTGGATGTGCAGGCCGGTGCCGGTACCTACAACACGACAACGGTTTACACCATCCTCAATGCCACGGGCGGCGTGACCGGCACCTTCAACACGGTGACATCGAACCTTGCCTTCCTGACGCCCTCGTTGAGTTATGACCCCAACAATGTGTTCCTGACCCTGGCGCGCAATGACGTGAGTTTCCAGGGGGTTGCCCGGACGCCGAACCAGATTGCCGTGGCACGCATGCTGGAGCCGGTGGCCGCGGGTGTTCCCGGCGGCGACATGGGCGCTTCAATCAGCGCCATCACCGGATTGTCGGCCGATCAGGCGCGCGCGGCTTACGATGCCATCGGCGGCGCATCAATCACCGAACTGCGGCGCGCCAACATCGCGTTTGTCCGTGGTTTCGGCGACAGCCTGGATGCGCGCATCCGCCAGTCCGCCCCGGTACGCGTCGCGGTGGCCGGTCCGGCAATGCTGCTGTCGCCGGAAAACGAGCGCGGCTTCTGGATCAAGGCGGGGGCGCAGGGCTACAAGGCCGACGGCGACGGCAATGCCTTCGGCAGCGAGGTGCGCGGCGGCGGCATCAGCTTCGGCGTGGACGCATCGCCGTCCCGCGATGTCGTGGTCGGCATTGCCGGCAGTTATGGCAGGAGCCGCCTTGATTTCGATGGCATCGGCGACAGCGGCAAGACCCGCAATGCCGCGATCGGCGTCTACGGCCGGTACACCAGCGAGCCGTGGACCTTCAAGGGGGTGGCGGCTTATGCCTTCGGCGACAACGAGATGAACCGCAATGTGTCGTTCGGCGCGATCTCGCGCGTGGCCCGTGGCGAATTCGACAGCCGCAGTGCCACGGTGTACGGCGAAGCGGGCTACGACATCCCGATGAGCGGCTACCGCCTGCGCCCGCTGGCCGGCCTGTCATGGACCCATGCGCGCCAGGACGGCTACAGCGAAAGCGGCGCCGGCGCGCTGAACCTCAACGTGGCGGGCAGCACTGGCGATTCCCTGCGTTCGCTGATCGGATTCAGGGCGCTGCACAGTTCCGGCAATCTGCGCATCGAGCCGCGCCTTGTGTGGTCGCATGAATTCGGCGATCTCAACACGCCGCTGCAGGCGCAGCTGTCGGGCGCCGGCGCCGCCGGCAATTTCACGGTATCCGGCGTGCGCCTCAAACGCGACACGCTGACCGCAGGCCTGACGCTGTCCGGGAGTGTGAGCAAGGGAACCGAACTGTTTGTCGATGTGCAGGCGGAAGGCAATTCACGGCAGTCGGCGTATGCCGCCTATGCGGGGCTGCGGATGCAGTGGTGACCACCTCTCCGTTGTCGGCGTGCGGGATTACCTCCGCTGGGCATGTGGCTGATGTCGGATTTGGTATTCGGGTGCGTCGCGGGGCGCGAGGCCTTTAAGGATGCTGCGGTCGGTCGGGTGAAGGGCAGACCGGCGATGAAAAAGACGGCAGGAAAAAATCGTCTCTCCGGAGCAAGGCCGGAGTATGCACCGGCTTCGTCGCACGGCGGATAGCTTGTGCGATTTGTGCGTTGTCAGGGCATGCCGATTATTACTGCCTTGACCTCTCTTCAAACCTCAGTTCATCAGCAGTGCCGGCGGCGCGGTTTCGAGCACGCCCTGGCGGAAGGCGGCCTGGTTGCCGGCCATGTCCAGCGCCGCCGCGTTCCAGGCATCGCGGATGACTTTTCCGCCGGCGAGAAGTTCGTCGCCGATCACGCGCGGCTTCGCCAGCATGTCCCAAAGTGCGCCGGCATGGCGCTCCGGCGCGCCGTTCAGGGTCACGGGCTGTGTCGTCGGCAGCGGTGCTGGCGCGGCGACGAGGAAGCTGTTGGTGTAACGCGCGCCCGGCCAGTCCGGCCGGTACAGCGCGGCGTGCGGCAGTTCGCTGGTCATCGTCGCCAGCAGGTGGGCGTAGGCGCGCGGGTCCCGGAGGTTGGCGAAGGTGTTGAATACCGCGACGCCGTCCGGCTTCAGGCAGCGCTTGAGGTCGCGGAAGAATTCGCGGGTGATCAGGTAGTCGGGCGTGCCGTCGCCGTGGAAGAGATCGACCAGCACCACGTCGTGGCGGCCGTCGCAGGTGGCGACGAAGGTGCGTGCATCGGCCTGGTGCGTGGTCACGCGCCGGGCGTCAAAGCCGAAATATTTCTGCGCAACCTCCAGCGAGGCGGGATCGATTTCAACCACTTCAACACGTGCGCCGCCGGTGGCCAGCCGCGAGGGTACGATGCCGGCGCCCAGCCCGAGCATCAGCACATCCTGCAGCTGCGGCCGGTAGGCACGCGCCAGTGCTTCCAGCGCCCAGGTATAGAAGGAGGCTGATTGCTGGTTGGAGTCGACGGTGTTCTGGATCAGGCCGTCGTGGAAATACATGCGCAGGAAGCGGCCTTCGGCATCGGCGCTGCTGCGCAGGATTTTCACCGTGCCGAACATCGAACTGTGTGTGCCCTCGATCTGCCACTGCGCGCCGCTGAAGGCCACCGGTCCCTGGCGTCCGGTGTAGCGGTCAGCCTGCCAGGCCAGCAGGGCGGCGCCGAGCATCGCCGCCACGGCGCAGGCGGTGACGCCGCCGCGGTTCGACATCGGCAGCTTGGGCGAGGCCGCGGCTGCGAGTGACAGCGCGCCGAGGATGCCGGCCACCAGCAGCGTGCCGCTGTAGTTGCTGAGGTTGGGAATCAGCAGGAAAGCCGTGATCAGCACGCCGGCGACGGAGCCGAGGGTGCTGACAAAAAACACCAGGCCCGCGCCGGCATCGCCCCGTTGTCCGGCCTGCCGGCGCAGCAGCAGGGCGACCAGCAGCGGATTCATGGCCGAAGTTGCCACCAGCGGCAGCAGCAGCAGGATCAGGCAGGCGACAAAGGCGCCGCCGCTGAGGCTCCATCGTGCCAGCGGGTGGAGCACCAGCGGGTAGGCGAGGCAGGCGATGACGATGGCGATGCCGGCGAGCGCCGGCATGATGCCGAACAGGAAGCCGATCGTCCTGTCAGAGCGCGCTTTCGGGCCGGAAGCCAGCCGGCCGCCCCACCAGTAGCCCAGTGCGAGCGAAGTCAGGGTGATCGACAGGATGCCGGTCCAGATGTAGAGGCTGACGCCGAAATAGGGCGTCATGATGCGGGAGGTCAGCAGCTCGAGCGCGAGTATGGCGCCGCCGGAAATGAAGATCAGGGCGAAGGGCATGGTCGGTGAGGGGGGTCGGTTATAATGCGCCGCCAATCTACCATAGGCGTGGTCAACTCCATTTGACCCGACCGTGGCCAGGCATTCGGTGTCAAATCCAACCGGCATCAACGGCGCGCTGTGGCGGCAGCGCAGGAGTTGTCGGCGTACTGCGGAGGCGTTTATGCGGCATGCAATGCGGATGTTGAAGGGGATGGCCGGTGCGGCCCTGCTGGCTTTTCTGCCGGCATATGCGTCCGGAGATCAACCATCGGTTCCCTATGTGCCGACGCCGCAGGCCGTGGTTGAGCGCATGCTGGCAATGGCGCGGGTCACCGCCACTGACTACCTGATCGACCTCGGGTCGGGCGACGGCCGCATCGTGGTGACGGCTGCGAGAAAATACGGCGCCCGCGGCTTCGGCGTTGACCTCAATCCGGTGCGCATCGATGAGGCCAACGAAAATGCGCGCAGGAACCGCGTCACCGACAAGGTGGCGTTCTACCAACGCAACCTGTTCGAGACCGATCTTTCACAGGCCACCGTGATCACCATGTACCTGTTGCCCCGGGTCAATCTGCAATTGCGGCCGAAACTGCTCGAACTGAAGCCGGGCACGCGGCTGGTGTCGCACGATTTCGACATGGGGGACTGGAAAGCCGACGAGCATGTGCGCATGGACGCCAATGACAAGTTTTCCGGCGCCGGCGGTGACAGCGACATCTACCTGTGGATTGTGCCGGCACAGGTCGCCGGAAGCTGGCGCTCGCAGATGACCGTCGGTGGCAAGCCGCAGGCGTACGAGTTCCAGCTGGATCAGAAATACCAGTCGGTTGGCGGCACTGTGCGCGTCAATGGCCGCCCGGTGCAGATCCAGGGGGCGACCTTGCGCGGAGCCGAACTGTCGTTTTCCTTCGCCGCCGAGATCAATGGCGAGCCGGTGAAGCACCGCTTCAGCGGACGGGTTGACGGCGGGCGCGTCGCGGGCGATGTGACGCTGACGGGCGGGCGCCTGGCTGCGCGCGTGGAGTGGCTCGCGGAACGTACGGAGGCTGCACGCTGATGCGCAATTTGATTCGGGCCGGCACCTTGCTCCTGGTGCTGGCGGGGGCAGTGCAGGCCCAGGATTTCGGCGACACTCCCTATGTACAGACGCCGCAGAACGTCGTCGATGCGATGCTTGAAACGGCGAAGGTGACGGCCAGGGACTACGTGATCGATCTCGGTTCCGGCGACGGCAGGATGGTCATCACCGCGGCGAAGAAACGCGGCGCCCGCGGCTTCGGCGTTGATCTCGACAAGCGCCTGGTCAGGCTCGCCAACGACAACGCGCGCAAGGCCGGCGTCGCGGACCGCGCCAAATTCTACGATCGCGATCTCTTTGTCACCGACCTGTCGCCTGCGACGGTGATCACGATCTATTTGCTGCCTGAAGTGAACCTGATGGCGCGCAGCCGGATACTGGCGCTGGCGCCGGGCACGCGCATCGTGTCCCACGATTACGGCTTCGGTGACTGGCCGCCGGACATCGAATACGAAATGGACGCGCCGGGCAAATCGGTGGGGCGTTCGCAGCGGAGCAAGGTGCTCTACTGGGTGGTGCCCGACCAGGTGGCGGGGCGCTGGCAGTGGACGGTGGAGGCCGGCGGCAGGCCGCAGCAGGTGGAACTGTCGCTGAACCAGAACTACCAGAAGCTCGAGGCAAGCGCGACGCTCGACGGCAAGGCCTTGCCGGTGGAGCGTGCGACGCTGACCGGACGCAATCTCGAGGTGCTGCTGACGCTGCCCGGGCGCGGCAGCGTGACCTTCAGCGGCACGCGCATCAACCAGGCGATAGAAGGCACCCTGCGCGACGCCGCGGGTAAAACTGCGCCCTGGAACGCGGTGCGCGTGGAGATTCGTGATGCCGCCCATGTGGTCGCGCCGCCGCCGGTGATCCGTGAATTCAATACGGACACAAGATAATGCATAAGTATTTGTTTTTAAACATATTTTTTGTTTTATCTGCGCTGCTGGCCACTGCCGCGGCAAGGGCCCAGACGCACTGGCAGTTCGATGTGCCCTTTGTGCCGACACCCCATGTGGTGATCGAGGAAATGCTGCGGCTGGCCCAGGTCACGCCGCAGGATTTCGTGATGGATCTCGGTTCCGGCGACGGCCGCGTGCTGATCACCGCGGCGCAGAAATACGGCGCGCGCGGCATCGGCGTCGATCTCGACGGTGAACTGGTGGCGGAGAGCATCGAGTCGGCGAAGGCGGCTGGCGTGTCCGACCGCGTGCAGTTCCTGCAACAGGATCTGTTCAAGACCGACCTCGGCCAGGCGACCGTGATCACGATGTACCTGCTGCCCGGCGTGATGGCGCGGCTGCAGCCGCGGCTGCTTGATTTGAAGCCCGGCACGCGGCTGGTGTCCCACGATTTCCGCCTGGGTGACTGGAAACCGGACGTCACCACGCAGATCCGCAAGAACACCTTCCTGTGGATCGTGCCGGCGAAAGTGGCGGGCCGCTGGCAGATGACACTGGCCCTTCCCGGCGGTGAACATGCGGTGACGCTCGACCTGCGCCAGAAGTACCAGGAAGTCGACGGCCACGGGCGGTTCAGCGACCGCCATTCGCAGATCTGGGAGCCGCGGCTGTCCGGTGACCGCTTGAGTTTCGTGATGGTCGATGATCGTGACCGCGACAACGAGGCCGCCCTCTATTTCGAGGGGCGGGTCAGCGGCGACGTTATCGAGGGGCAGCTGCGCCGCGGCACCGGCAAGGCGCAGACCGTGCATTCCTGGCGCGCGCAGCGGGTGAGTGCGCCGTGAAACGGGGCGCGGCGGCGCGTATTGCGGGGGTGTTGTCGGTGGCGGCCCTGTGCTGGCAGCTTGCGGCCGCGCAGGCTTCCGACGTGCCCTATGTGCCGACGCCGATGAACGTCGTCGATGCGATGCTCGGCCTTGGCGGCGTCGGCCCTGGGGACTACCTGATTGACCTCGGCTCCGGCGACGGCCGCATTTCCATCCGCGCGGCCGCGCGTTTCGGCGTTCCCGGATTCGGCGTTGATCTCGATGACAATCTCGTGAGAACGGCGAATGCCGCCGCGGCAAAACAGGGGGTCGCCGACAAGGTGAAGTTCGAGGCGCGTAACCTGTTCGACACCGATCTTGGCCGCGCCACGGTGATCACCGCCTACCTGCTCAACTCGGTGAACCTGAGGCTGCGTCCCCAGTTGTTCGACCAATTGAAGCCGGGCACGCGCATCGTCACCCATGACTTCCATTTCGGCGACTGGCAGCCCGACCAGAAAATCACCATCGACGTGCCGGACAAGGCCTACGGGCCGCCGCGCAGCGATATCATGCTGTGGGTGATCCCGGCGGATTTTTCCGGGGTCTGGCAGTGGGCGCTGCCCGGAACCGGCGGGGATGTCCGCCACGAAGCCCGGCTGTCGCAGAAGTTCCAGGTTCTCTACGGCCGCGCATCGGCGCAAAACCGGCAGGTGCTGCTGGCCGATGCGCGGATCCGCGGCGATGCCGTCAGTTTCACGCTGGCCGACGCCGCCGGTGTGCAGCGTTACAGCGGGCGCATCAGCGGGGACACGATCAGCGGTGAAGTGCAGTTGCCGGCGGGCGGTCGACCGCTGTCCTGGCAGGCAACACGGATCAAAACAGGCAAAATGGACATCAGCGCCGCGGACCACGGCAGCATGCAGGCCGTGGTGTCCGGCAGTTTACCCAAGGAGCAGTGATGAAACTCGCAAGCGTGATGGGCGGTGTTGCAATGGTGATTGGCGGCTTGTTCGCGCCGCCTGCGGCGGCGCAGGAAGGCCGCGGTGATGTGGTCTATGTGCCGACACCGCAGATCGTGGTCGACACCATGCTGGAAATGGCCAAGGTCAGTTCCAGGGATTACCTGATCGACCTCGGTTCGGGGGATGGCCGCATCGTGATCACTGCCGCCAGCAAGTTCGGCGCCAGCGGCTTCGGCGTCGACCTCGACACCTACCTGCTGAAACTCGCGAACCAGAACGCGAAAAAGGCCGGCGTCACCGACAAGGTGCATTTCGTCGAAGAAAACCTGTTCACGACCGATCTGTCGCGGGCGACGGTCATCACCAGCTACCTGCTGCCGGAAATGAATCTCAAGCTGCGGCCGAAACTGATGTCCCTGAAGCCCGGCACGCGCATCGTCGCCCATGATTACCACCTCGGCGAATGGGATCCGGAAGAGCAGCGCGAACTGGTGGTGCCGGAAAAGAAGGTCGGCACGCCCGGCATCAGCTACGTGTTTTCCTACGTCGTGCCGGCGCGGGTGCCGGGCAAGTGGCAGTCGCTGGTGAACATCGGCGGACGCGAGACGCCGATGGAATTCAACCTGCAGCAGGAATTCCAGGAAGTCGAGGGCAAGGTCGAGATCCGCGACCGCAGCGCCGACCTGCGCGGCCGCATCCTCGGCGAACGCATCCGCCTGGTGGCCGGCGGCCGCGGCGGCGTGCCGCGCCATGAATTCACCGGCCAGATCGGCAACGGCAGCATCACCGGCACCGTGGTCATCGGCGAGGGTGCATCACGCCAGCAGGCGACATGGACCGCCAAACAGGTCCAGCGTGGTGAGCTGAAACGGGCATCGGACGAGCAGTAACACCGCGCATCACCACCAACAACGGGCGCCGGACGCCCGCTCCGGAGGAACCAGCATGAGCAACCAGCAAGCGGCCGCGCCGCGCCAGACCCTGTCGCTGACCGATGCCTGCGCGATGATCGTGGGCCTGATCGTCGGCGCCGGCATCTTCGGCACGCCGTCGATCGTGGCCGGCGCCGTCGGCGGCGAGGCCACGCTTTATGCGGTGTGGATCATCGGCGGCGTGTTTTCGATCATCGGTGCGCTGTGTTACGCCGAACTGGCGACGGCATTTCCGTCGGCGGGCGGCGAATACCATTTCATCCAGCGCGCCTTCGGCCGTTCGCTGGCCTTCCTCTACGGCTGGGCGCGGATGACGGTGATCGTCGCCGGCTCGATTGCGGTGTTCGCCTATCTTTTCGGCGATTACATGTCGCGCGTGGTGAACCTCGGCGCCCATTCCTCGGCGATCTGGGCGGCGCTGGTGGTGGTGGTGCTGACCTACGTGAATTACCGCGGCATCCGCGAGGGCAAGGCCACGCAGAATGTGTTCACCGTGCTCGAAGTCGGCGGCTTGGTGCTGATCGTCGTCGCCGGCCTGCTGCTCGCCGCGCCGCCGCAGGCTGCCGCACCGGCCGCCGCGGCCGGGGGCCAGCCCTGGTACATGGGCGCCGGCATCGGTTCGGCGATGATTTTCGTGCTGTTCACCTACGGCGGCTGGAACGATGCCGCCTACATTTCCGCCGAGGTCCGCGACCGCGAGCGCAACATGGCGCGCGCGCTGCTGATCGCCATCAGCCTTGTCACTCTGCTCTACGTGCTGGTCAACGCCGCCTATCTGAAGGGGCTTGGTTACGACGCGATGGCACGTTCCAACGCGGTCGCCGCCGACCTGCTGAAGGCGGTCTGGGGCACCACGGGGGAAAAACTGATCGCGGTGATGATTGCGATTGCCGCGCTGACCTCGGTCAACGGATCGATGATTGTCGGCGCCCGCTCCAATTACGCGCTGGGCCGCGACTGGCCGATGCTGTCGTACATCGGGCGCTGGGACGAGGCGAGCGGTTCGCCGCGCAATGCGATGCTGGTGCAGGGGGCGATCGCGCTGGCCCTGGTCGGCCTCGGCGCGATCCAGAATGCCGGCTTCAAGGGGCTGGTCGAATATTCGCTGCCGGTGTTCTGGGGTTTTTTCCTGCTCACCGGCGTGGCGCTGTTCGTGCTGCGCGCGAAGGAGCCGGATGCGCCGCGACCGTTCCGGGTGCCGCTCTATCCGGTGCTGCCGGCAGTGTTCGTGCTGATGTGCGGTTACCTGCTGTATTCGAGCCTGACCTATCACCGCGCCCACGCGCTGGTCGGGCTGGCCGTGCTGGCGGTCGGCGGGGTGATCCTGCTGTTTGTGCGAGCCTCTAAAAAGTAGTTAATAATCAATATCTTGTAGATATTCTTCGCCGGTGGCGGGCTGTCGCCACCGGTGATCCCCCCGCTTGAAATGGTGTGCGGCCGCCCCCATCTGCGGTGCACCGCAGTTTCCCCTATTTTGATTACCCGACATTTCCGGAGCCACCATGTCCGAAACCACCCAAAAAGAGACGCTGGGCTTTCAGGCCGAGGTCAAACAGCTGCTGCAGTTGATGATCCATTCGCTGTACAGCAACAAGGAAATTTTCCTGCGTGAACTGGTATCCAATGCCTCGGATGCCTGCGACAAGCTGAGATTCGAGGCGCTGACCGACAAGGCGCTGCTCGAGAACGACGCCGAACTGAAGATCCGCGTCGCCTTCGATCCCAAGGCGCGCACGGTGACGGTGTCCGACAACGGCATCGGCATGTCGCGCGACGAGGTGATTGCCAATGTCGGCACCATCGCCCGCTCCGGCACCCGCGAATTCCTGTCGAAGCTGACCGGTGACGCGGCGAAGGACGCCAACCTGATCGGCCAGTTCGGTGTCGGCTTTTATTCCTCATTTGTAGTTGCCGAACGGGTGACGCTGGAAACACGGCGCGCCGGGCTGACTCCCGAGCATGGCGTGCGCTGGTCTTCTGACGGCGGCGGCGAATATTCGCTGGAAGTGATCGAGCGCGCCGAGCG
>VFQN01000357.1_pt1 | contig 90641 bp, 72 predicted proteins | sample 3512371 | NCBI WGS metagenome assembly VFQN01 (sample SAMN10412370, study PRJNA504923) | tailings metagenome | isolation source: Replicate 2 from Balatoc abandoned mine | place: Philippines: Itogon, Benguet | collected 2017-08-28
GGTTGCAAAGGTAATCAAGTTTTTGTTTCTAACAAGTGTTTGTGAAAAATATTTTGAAGTTTTTTTTTTCGACCCTCACTTATCAACCTCTGCTCGTTTTCGGGGTGCAAAGGTAATCAACTTTTCTTTCTTAACAAGTCTTTGTCAAATTTTTTTTAAAGTTTTTTTTTTCGATAACCCTGCCTTTTCAATTCCTTCATTTCTGAAGCGCTTATCGTTCTAAGCGGGTGCAAAAGTAATCAACTTTTTTATTTAACAAAGCTTTTTAAAAACTTTTTGTTAACCTTTCCTTTATTTTCAATCTCTCCGTTTCTGAAGCGCTTATCGTTCTAAGCGGGTGCAAAGATACGCACTCTTTTCACTTCTCCAAGTGTTTTGAACAATAATTTGTTCATTTTCTTTTACTAAAAATGTTAAGTCACTGAAATTTCATCAGTTAAACTTGAAAGTTTTTTTCATTCTATTTCTTCGTCAATAAGGTTTTCAGCAATTCTATTCCCAAATCATCATTAGATACAGTTCCAGTGGTTCCTTCCAGGATGTTCCGGACAACCAAATCCCGGCCAATTTGCCCGATCATCAGAGATTTTTTCCCTTCCAGAAGCAATTCAACAGCCTTCACCCCCATTCTTGTCGCTAAAATCCGGTCAAAAGCAGACGGACTTCCTCCTCTTTGAATATGCCCTAATATAGAATAACGCAAATCGTATCCTTTTAAGTAAGGCTTCACCTTTTCCATGATTTCCTTTGCTCCACCTTCTTCATCTCCTTCTGCTACTATTATAATAGAACTACGGATTCCCTTATTCTGATCCTTGATTTCTTTTGCCAAAGTCTGAATATCCGTCACTGTCTCCGGAATCAAAACGGATTCTGCCCCGCTTGCAATTGCACTATTTAATGCAATGTAACCGGAAGCTCTTCCCATTACCTCAACAAAAAACACCCGATGATGGCTCGAAGCCGTGTCGCGGATTTTGTCTACCGCTTCCACCACCGTATTCAAACAGGTATCATAACCGATTGTAAAATCCGTTCCGTGAATATCATTATCGATCGTACCCGGAAGTCCGATAACAGGAATATCGAATTCATTTGTCAAGGTCATTCCTCCGGCAAAGGTTCCGTCTCCGCCAATTAAGATCAACGCATCAATCTGATGTGCTTTTAAATTCGCAACAGCTTTTTGCCTTCCCTCCAAAGTTCTGAAAGCATCACTTCGTGCAGTTCCAAGAATAGTTCCTCCTAAATGAATGACATTATTGACATCTTTATAGGACAATTCCTTGATCCGGTTTTCAATCATTCCTTTATATCCGTCTTCAATTCCCAGGATTTTGACTCCTTTTCCGATTCCCGCTTTCACAACTGCGCGAATGCAAGCATTCATTCCCGGCGAATCTCCCCCAGATGTCAAAACGCCTATTCTTTTTACTTCACTCATAATACTTGTAAATTTAAGTGCTTACTTTTAGTCTAATCAAATTTTATGGAATTATTTCATTTAATGCATCTCTATGTCATGATGTTGTTTCAACGCGGACATAAAAGATACCATTCATTAACGGATCTGGAGCTCATTCAGCTTTATAAGGAGGAAAATAATCTCTTTACGATACCTTTATTATATGAGCGCTACGGACACCTGGTTTTGGGAACATGTATCAAATACCTGAAGAAATACGAAGATGCGGAAGATACCACGATGAAAATTTTCGGGGAATTGAACCTGAAAATAGAAAAACACACCATTCAACACTTCAAATCGTGGTTATACCAGGTGACGAAAAACGAATGCCTGATTCATTTGCGCAAACAAAAAACATATCAAACTCCGATTCATGAGAATTTACTACAGGCAGAACCGCTGGAATCGGAAGAACACATGGAACGCGAGCTGAAACTGACCAAATTGGAACAAGCGATTCAACATCTGAAAGAAGAGCAACGCATTTGCATCGAACTGTTTTATCTGCAGGATAAAAGTTACCAGGAAATCAGTGATGAACTGGACATTCCTTTAAACACTGTAAAAAGTGCCATTCAAAATGGAAAACGAAATTTAAAAATCTGGATGGAAAGCCATGAAGAATAAAGATTACATATCACGAGATGAGTTCGAAAAGCTGATTCAGGACGTTTCGAAACAACATTCCAATGAACAGCTGGATGATTTCGACCGTGATGCGCTTGACGGATGGAAAAATTCCGGGGTTTCATTTGAACACATGAAGCAGCTGGATCAAAAAATGAAGTTCCCGAAAAAAAACTCGATGATACCTTATATAATAGGTCTCTCTGTTTTGCTCATCGGAACTGCTGCTTTTTTCTTTTTGAAAGAAGATTCTATCGACCCGAAAACACCTGAGAAACCGTTAATGGTCAAGGTTGAAAATACCGATCTCCGCATTCCGGAAGAAATTGACACCCTGGAAGTGATTCCGCAAAAGGATCAGATTACCGTAAACGAGGTGAAAACTTCTCAAAACGAGATCAAGAACCTTCCGGTAGAAACAAAAAAGGAGGAAATTATTGAAATTCCTTTCCCTGAAACCGTTTTGGAGCCTTTGCCACTTGTGATCGAACAAAAACCCGTTACTGTTTCGAAGCAAAAAACTGCCAGGGAAATTTACATCCAGGATCTCAAGGCGATTGATTATTCGCAGTACAGAACCAAACCAACGGTACAGATCGAGCAAATTATTCTCACCGGAATTCCGGCCAACCAGGAAAACAAGGATGATGTTGCCCCGGAAGAACCGCAAATCAAACTGGTGAACGTTCCGTATATCGATTATTTGGAGAAATCACTGAATTATACCAATCGCGGGAAATGGAAACTGGCGCTTTCGCGTTTTAACGAAATCATCAAAACGTATCCGGATGATGTCAATGCGCGTTTCTACGCAGGATGGTGTTACTACAATTTAGGTCAGTACAATGATGCCTGTCTGAATTTCTCAGCTTGTCTGCAATTGGAATTTTCCAATTTCAACGAAGAAGCAGAATGGTACCTGGCTCAAAGCCGGCTTGCAAATGGCGAAAAGGCACTTTCAAAGGAATTGTTCCAAAAGATCAAAAATCAAAAAGGCTTCTATTCCAAACAAGCCGAAAAGGTGTTGAAAGGCTGGAAATAAATAAAAATGTATTCCAACAAAAATCCCGGCATTTCGACTTCGCTGAATGACCGGGATTTTTTATGTTTTATTTTGCTAATCTTTTCAGCAAAGGATTCGGACGGTATCGGTCTTCTCCGTATTCAGCAAACAGGTTTTCCAACCTGGAAAGAACCGTTTTCAACCCGATTTCTTCCGACCAGGCCAACAATCCTTTCGGATAGTTTACTCCTTTTGTCATCGCCGTATCAATATCTTCTCTGCTTGCAATTTTCAGGAACAAGGCATCGTACGCCTCATTGATCAACATGGCCAGGATTCGATCCACGATTTCCTGTCCCAATTTCTCATCTTTCGTTGGAGCCGGTAATTCCACTCCTTCCGAATAATCATAGAATCCTCTTCCTGTTTTTCTCCCCAGGAACCCGGCTTCCATATGTCTTTTCTGAGTGAAAGACGGTTTGAATCTCGGATCGTAGTAAAATGCAGCAAAAACCGTTTCGGTTACCGTATAGTTGATATCGTTTCCAATATAATCCATCAAAGTAAACGGCCCCATGCGGAATCCGCCTAATTCCGTCATTGCCCAATCAATGGTTGCAAAATCTGCAATTCCTTCTTCATACATCCGCAAAGCTTCACCATAGAATGGTCGGGCCACACGATTCACGATAAAACCTGGCGTGTCTTTACAAACAACCGTCAGTTTTTTCCAGGAATCAATGATTGATTTCGCAGTCGACAAGGTTTCTTCACTCGTTTGAACTGCCGGAATAATTTCCACCAACGGCATCAACGGAGCCGGGTTGAAGAAATGAATTCCGATCACACGGGAAGGAAATTTCAGAACCGCACCAATAGAAGCAATCGATAAAGACGAAGTATTGGACGCAATGATGCAATCCATCCCCACTACTTCTTCAATTTCTTTGAAAACCGCGTGTTTCACCTCCAGTTTTTCCACAATCGCTTCAATCACCAATCCGGAACCTCTGAAATCTTCCAGTTTCGTTGAGAAATGCATGTTATTCAGCACCTCATTTTTCCCGGATTCATCCAAACTTCCTTTCTCTATCAAACGATCAAGTACTTTTACCAAAGCCAATTTCGCCTTGTCCAATTGCACCTGGTTCACATCTACCAAAACAACTTCATGTCCTGATTGCGCCGCAACCTGAGCAATTCCTGCTCCCATGGTCCCTGCACCTAAAACGCCTATTTTCATTTTTATTCAATCTTTTAGACAAACAGAGACAAGAGTCAGGACTCATTCACTCTGTTTCTCACTATTCAATTATTTAATTTTCTTTTTAATCCTCCAATCATTCGTTGAATTTCTTCCAGCTTTCCGATTAAATCAGCCACTTCAACCCCAAACAAATCGGAACACAAAAGCAATTGCGTCTCCAATTCAATAAGCCGAAGAAATCGCTACATTCAAAAAACAGATAAATTCCTTATCTGTTGTTCTTCCCGAACCTTCAGCTATATTAGAGGGAATCGAAACAGAACATCTTTGAATTTGACTCTTCAACCCGAACCTTCCATCATCCGGTAATTTCCACTTATCAGGTAAACTTCTTTTACCAGATCAAAAGAAACCTTCCAGGAGGACAATTCTCTAAAATTATGTCGCATATCAAGTAAATAACGGTTATACTTTAATATACGAAATTTTTCCGAGGAATCAGATTTTTAGTCTTATCACTCACTATTCCATCTCACAGTCTTGACTCTTTCAGTCTTGACTCAAAAAATCTATTTCCCCTTAAAAACCGGAGCTCTTTTTTCCAAAAATGCCGTTACTCCTTCTTTAAAATCTTCTGATTTCCCTGCTAATGTCTGTAATTCCTCTTCCAAAGCAAGCTGCTGCGTCAGGTTATTGGTAAAACTTGCATTGATGGCACGTTTCGTCAAACCTAAACCATAAGTCGGCATGGAAGCTAAATTTTCAGCAAACTGAATCAATTCATCATCGAATGTTTCGTCAGACACTGCTTTGTAAATCATATTCATCGCAACTGCGTCTTTCGCGGAAACTTTCTCTCCGGTCATCATCAAAGCCATGGCTTTTTGAGTTCCTACCAAACGCGGAAGCAAAAATGTACCTCCTGAATCAGGAATCAAACCGATTTTCGAAAAAGCCTGGATAAATGAAGCCGATTCTTTTGCAATCACCATATCGCAAGCCAATGCAATATTGGCTCCTGCTCCGGCAGCAACTCCGTTTACTCCGGCAATAATCGGTTTTTCAATATTGCGGATGCGCTCAATAATCGGATTATAATGATCTTTTACGATGGATTGCATTTCCGGACCATTCGGATCCGTAGCTTCCGCCAAATCCTGACCGGCGCAAAATGCTTTTCCTTCACCTTTGATCACAATTGCACGAACAGCCTCATCTTTTTCGCATTCGTCCAATGCCTTTTGCAAAGACAAAGCCATTTCCTTATTAAAACTATTAAAAACCTGAGGTCTGTTTAAAGTCAGTGTACAAACACCATTTTTGAAATCCTGGATCAGCGTCATGTTTAATTTTTTTTCGTAAAAATAGGAAGAAAAAGCGCAGCTTTTGAAGACTGAGTTACGATCCCGAACATCCGGGATTAGTGCGGAAGTAACGAAGGATAAGCGCAGCTTTTGAAAGCACTATTTAAATTTCACTCTCAAAAGCCTGCAAACAATCCCCTTTTTGGCCGAATATTGCGGAAAACCGCGAATTGTTAAAAATATTTTTACAACTGTTAAAATTTAAAAACATCACTATAATTTCCATACCTTCGTTCCAACCATTATTTTACTCAGTCATGTTGAAGCCCACTATTCTCTCACTCGCATGCTGCCTTGTTATTGATTTTGTTTCAGTTGCACAATGCACAGGCTCAGGATCAAATTTAGTAGCACCCTATGCCAGCAATAGCTCCAACAAAGGAGTCATGTTTAACATCACCGCTGCAAATTCAGTTACCATTCACTGTTTTGATGCAAATTTGCCAGCCCTTTCCATTGGTGGATATGAAATTTACTATAAAGTTGGTTCTTATGTAGGTTCCGAAACCAATGCTGCTAACTGGACGCTTTTGGGAGCAGCCGGTTCTATTTTAAGCATCGGGCTGAATGTGGAAACACCCTTAACAATTCCTGTCAATTTAATTCTTCCCGCCGGACAAACCTATGGATTTTACATCACTGCCAGTAACCCGATTTTATCTACAGGTCTTTTGACAACAACCAACCCAGGGTATGGAAGTATTTCTACTAACGGAGATGTTACAATTATGGGAGGATCAGGAATCACCTACCCCTTTGGTACTGTTACTCCAAACAGAAGCTTCAACGGAACCCTGCGCTATTCTGTCAACTCCGTGCTTCCGCTTTCTTTCAAGGAATTCAATGCTTCTTCGATGAATCAATTCGCATTATTGGAATGGGAAACAGAAACGGAATCAAATACCAACTTTTTTGAAATTGAACGATCTATTGACGGAACCAATTGGGAACAATTAGTGGTTACAAATGCTTTAGGTCACAGCACTACTCCGAAAAAATACCAGGAAGTGGACTACAATCCTTCCGAAGGAGTGAATTATTATCGTTTAAGTCAAACGGACAACAACGGAAACCGAACCGAACTCCAAACTGTTTCGTGGAAAAGAGAAACCAGCTTTGATGAAGGAGACATCAATTTATTTCCGAATCCGGGGAAAGAAGTTATCCGCGTTTTTGCCGATCCTGTCGAACTGAAAGAAATCCAGGTTTTGAATGCTGTGGGACAAAATGTTTCAGAAAATGTGGCAATCAATCATTGTAAAGGTTACGTGGAAGTTCATTTCGGAACTGCACAACCCGGAATTTTCATCATCAAAACAAAAACACTTACCAAAAGATTGGTTGTTGAGTAATGTAAATGTTTCCGAATTCCTGTGGATTGGATTTTTCTTTCTTTTAAAGAAACTGAATTAGTTCAAGGGTTTAAAAGTTGAAAGGTTCAAGAGTTCAATGGTATGTTTGTTTAAACATTTGAACTTTTTAACCATTTTCAACATTATTGCTGCTGGTAATTTTCAACCATGGCTTTAACTCGTTGTTTCATATGATCCACTAAAATAAGCGGTTCAATCACAACCAATTCACCTCCATAGGACAAGAGTGAGCGGATCAATTCCTCCGAAATGAATACTTTCATTTCAAAGGTGGTTTTGTTTTTTCCTTCTTTGACGGATTTTTGTGACGCGTGAAACGGTTGAGATTCTATGTATTTTGCTGCAATATTGTCTGCCTTGAAAACAACGGTTTCAGGCTTTCCGTTACTTGCCGTAATCCCGATTGCATGCTCGAAAAATTGATCCGGGTTGAACGAAACAGGTGAACGGAACACTTCTTCCGATTGCTGTAAATCGTAAATGCGATCCAGACCGTAAGTAATGATGTCTTCCTTGATCAGATCATAACACAACAAATACCAGCGGTTCCGGTATTCCTTTAATAAGAGCGGAAGCACTTTCCGGGCTTTGCGCTTTTGAGTTTGGAAACTTTCGTAATCAAAATAAATCACTGTTCCGTCCTTGATCGAATTCAGAATCGGGTTCAAAAACTCGCTTCCTCTTGATGAAACAGGAGTTTCAAACTCCACAAAACGATCGATCGATTTATCATTGATATCATTCGAAATATTTACCCGATCCACAATTTTATCAATCGCAAAACCGAATTGCTTGAACATTCCGACATCTTTAAACTGGCTCAAAGTGTTTGCAGCAAAACGAATCGCTTCAATATCCGATTCATTCAGGGGAATCTCATCCAGCGAAAACTCAGGATCACTGTAATAATATCCGCCGTGTCTTTTAGAATATTTAATCGGAGCATCGTGTTCCATTTTCATGGCAAACATATCCTTTTCGATCGTTGAATCACAAATATTTGCCCCATCAACACTTCCGAACAAAGCATCTTCGCACGCTTCCCGCAACATCGCTTTTGTCGGATAAGGTTTATAATTATTTCTCAGGGCGCGATCAATAATTCGAAATCTCAACAAGGCATTCTTAATGTGCGGCATACTACTATTACTTTCAATCTAAAAGTATCAAAAAAAAATCAATTAAACTTAGAATGACGTTCATCAATGGCAAATTGGATGAATAAACCGAAACCGACTTCTTCGTCGATCATCGAATATTTCGCATCCAATTGCTGCACAAAAGCACTGATGATTTCCACTCCGGTGGAAGACTGATCCAGGAAAGGTATTTTTCCTTTATAACCAACGCCATTATCCCGTACCAATAATTCATAGTTCAAACTTCGTTCGGGATTATTTTTCAATTCAATTTCGATGATTCCTTCATCCCGGTCTTTGAACGCATGCTTGTAAGCATTCGATAAAAGCTCGCACATGATCAGTCCGACCGGTACAGCATAATCGATTGCCAGGTTGATTTCCTCCACATTCACCCGCACCAGGATCTTTTTGTTGTAACTGGAAAAAGATTCTCCCATTTGGGTGATCAGCTTGTTCAGGTAACCGCCCATTTCCACATAAGCAGAATCGTTATTCAAATGCAGTTGATTATGAATCAAAGCGATGGCGCGAATCCGGTCTTTTCCTTCCTCAATAATCCGCAATGCTTCCGGGTCGTTCACATTCCTGGATTGCAGATTGAGAATACTCGAAACAACCTGCAGGTTATTCTTCACCCGGTGATGAATTTCCTTCAACAGGTTTTCCTTCATGGCCAAAGAATTCGAAATTTCCCTGTTTTTTTCATCGATTTCTTCCTTTTGCTGCTGCAGAATGCGGTTTGAATCACTTTTCTGCCGGATAAACAAATACGAAATGCTGATGATTACAACAATACTCATCAAAATCAGGATGAGAATCAAACGGAGCTGCTGGTTTTTCCCTCGCTCCTCTTCCAACAAATATTGATTCGATTCTGTCTGAAAATCCTTTTCCAACTCAAAAACCAGGTTTTCACTACGAAGATTTTCCAGCAAATCATCGATTTCATTTCGCTTGATCGAATAGAAATAAGACGAATCCTTGCTGTTTTTTAGTTCGTAATAATGTTCCAAACATCCGTAAACCTGGAATAAATCCCGGAGTTCGGTCTTGTGTTCGTTTTTCAGAACCAGGTCAAAGTATTTTTTTGCATTTGCCAGCTGATTCGTGTACAAGTAAATTTCTCCCAAGCTGGCATTCGAATACTGTTCGGCAAATTTCCAATGATTAGTGATGGCCAGTTTTTTCGCAAACCAAAACTCTTTCAATGCCTTTTCGACTTCGTTATTGAAAAAGTAAACTTGTCCGGCCGAATTGGCAACCTGGAACATAAAAGCAGGATTTCCTTTTTCAGCCGCAATTCGTTTTGCATGACGAATTTCTTCAAGCGCCTGCTCATACTTGCCGTTCTCACTCAGGCAATTTGCCAGAACCAAGCGGCATTGAAGCAACAAGTATTTGTCCGACTTTTTTGATTGTTGGATGATTTTCCGTGTTTTGGTTATCAGCGGATCAAAGTTTTGCCCCAAACTTTCATACACTGCACCGTATAAATCCAGGTACAACTTATCCTGTTTTTCTGCCTTAAAGAAAAATTGAAACCGTTTGGCTTTGTTCAATTCAAATTTCACACGGGCATAATCGCCGTAAGCGCTGAAAAATTTGATCTTTTTGATCGTGATAATATAGTTGATTTCCGGACTGTGTAAATGTTTGTATTTATTATCCAGAAAACGGAGCGTTGCATTCGCTTTTGAGATATCCACAATCATCTCTTCCTGCAAGCGTTCTATTTCCTGCTGAAATTGCTGATAATCGTATTTTTTGGATTGAGAAAATCCGTGAAAAGCGCCATGGCAAAGAAGAAAGAGCAGAATGTAATTCTTAAATCTGTGTAATAGTAATCTTTCCTGGACTTGAATCATTGATATGTGAAAAGTAGCGCATGACCAATTTAAGTAATTAAATTCACAAGCAATGAAATTAATCCCTAAACTTTTTCGAAGCCAGGGAAATTGGAGTCATGAAGCCATCAAATTCAAACGAGTTTTAAGCTGTTAGCAGTTTACGATCGTATCTTTTTTCTTGTCGTAACCGAAAAGTTCGAAATACTTAATCGCCTTTACGACATTTTCCGGAACATCGTCTTCCCAGCTCGGAATTCCCGCCCGGATTTTAGACAATACATCGTCAGACAAAATTTTCAAGGCCTGCGAATCAAATTCATCCAATGCAGCCAATTTATTATTGTCCCGAAGGAACTGAACCAATCCGCGAAGATGTTTTGGAATAGCCAATTGATCCAGCGTATACAAATCACCGGTATCCACATTGATTGCCGGGTAAACATACATTTTCACGTTATGTCCGAATCCGATTCCGAATGCTTCCAGCAAACCTCCCGGTAAATTATCGTAGTAACGTTCGTCAAAAATGGTATGCAGATTATAAATTCCTGCAATCACTCCCATTTTTTGACCACGTGCAATGGTCGCCAGGTAATCCAGCATTTTGTAATGTTTCAGGTAATTCGAAATCATTACGGTATATCCTAAAGATCCCAACAATTCAGCTCTGTCGATAAAATCCTTATCTGAGATTTTACCATCGGCCGTCAAGTCTTTCAGTGTTAATTCGAAAATGACAGACAAGTTGTCTTCACGTACACCTTCTTCTTTCAGAAATTGTTCCGTCCCGCGGGCAATCATATCCAGGTGAACTTTCGTTACCGGTCTGAAACGGCCACGCATCAATAAGATGTTCTTTTTATAAAGCGCTGTTGCCGGCTGAAGAACTGTTCCGCACAAATCGAACATCGTAGCATCCGTCATACCTCTCTTCACCAGGTTCAATGCAATAATCCGGTTGTCTACCAATCCCAAATCCGGACCGGTCACACGCAACATATCCACTTCCACCCGATCTCTCGGAATGCGGTGAACCAGGTTCGTCAGAAATTCATCCAAGTCTTCCGTGGAAAAATAAGCGGCATGAATCAGGTTAACACCCAAAATCCCCAAAGCTTCCTGTTGTGCTTTGTGAGAATTATCGTGCATTTTCACGTGAAGAATAATGTCGTTAAAAGCGCCGTCCAGTTTTGACTGAAAACGCAATCCGACCCAACCTTGTCCCTGGTTGGTTTTATGGTAATTTAAAGATTCAACGGTATTACAGAAAGCAAAGAAACGCGCTTCCTTCTGTTTTTTAGGAAGACGTTCACAAAGTGTATTGTATTCTGTTGAAAGCATTGTCAATAAACGCTCCTCGCAAACATAACGGGAAGCTGCGCCGTACATGGCATCAGAAACCTTCATATCGTATGCGGACTGCGTATACGCAATCGTCCCGGAACTACCACCCGCTTTAAAAAAGTTGGCTGCAACTTCCTGACCTGCACCGATCTCGGCAAAACAACCGTAAATATCACTTGTAAGATTAATCTTTAAGGCTTTCTCCTCAGTTGTTAATCTTCTTTCGTCAATCATTTCTTCCATTTCACTTGTACAAAGGTACGAACAATTAGACTTAGTTCGTTAAGGGTTTAACGGTTTAAAGTCCGGATTAGTTACAAATTTATAATCTGTTAACGTTAACAGAAACGCTTTCAACTCATTGCGCTGCTCCTGGTTCAGCTGAACACCTCCCTGGCTGGCGAATTCCATCAGCGGATCAATGGTCGCAGAGTGCTGAACACCAGTCGAATAATGCTCGATCACTTCGTCCAGGTTTGCAAAACGGCCGTCGTGCATATAAGGTGCTGATAATGCGATATTTCGAAGCGTTGGAACCTTGAATTTTCCGTTGTCATTCGGGTTGTGCGTAATTGCTCCTCTTCCCAGGTCGGTAAAGGCTGCGTCCAATCCATTATTGGAAAATTTCTGAACCTGGACAAGCGTTCCGTTATGGCAATGAAAACAATCTGCTCCGTTCAAATCCTGGAAAGAACCGTAACCGGCCCATTCTTCCGGAGTAATTGAATTTTTAATAGCCTGTTCGGCTGCATTCAAAGGAATATTGTTCGCAAATTTATACATCACATCGTAGCGGGATTCTCCCGAAATCATCGTTCGCAAAAATTGAGCCAGCGCTTTTGCCACGTGCGTCGAATCAAAATCAATGACTCCGTAAGCTTTGTAAAACTGGTTTCTGTAAACCTGGTCTGACTTCAAACGTGCAACTGCATCTTTCCACTGCAAATGCATTTCAACTGGATTCGGAACAGGTTCCAGGATCTGATCTTCGAGTGTTTTTGCTCTTCCGTCCCAAAAGAAACTGGTTTGCCAGCCAAGATTGATCAAAGCCATTGCGTTTCGTGTTCCAAGCGTTCCGTTCACGCCTTGTGAAAATTGGTTCGGGTCGGAAAAAGAAGCATCCGGCGCGTGACACGAACCACAGGAAATCGAATAGTTCAGGGAAAGTTTCTTTTCGTAAAACAACATTCTTCCGAGCAAAACACCTTCTTCCGTCATCTGGTTATCGGCAGGAATATTCATTTGCGGAAAATGGCTTGGAATTTTCAGCGTGTACGGCGTCGGATCATAACCGACCTTTTCTTTCGTACATCCCAGAAAAAGAAGCAAAAAACCCAATATTCCAATCAAGATCCGATTCATAAAGCGCTGATTGAAGCCGCGAAATTTTGCCGTGCTTTTTCGGTTAATGCTGCCTGAGCAGCAGCACTGTGTGTTGAAGATTCTGTTTTCACATTGATCGGATTCGAACTATTCTCAAAGAATTGCTTCATATCAACCTTCAACCAGGCTTCATTCAAAGTATTGCTCACAGCAGACCAAGTCAGATTTGAAATTGTTTTTGTTGTAAAATAAGCGTCTGTTCCGACATGGTAAACCAAACTGTGATCACAATTGGTTATTCCATCCACAATCGTGTCCACTTTTGCTTCCACCTTGAAAAAAATGTATCCCGGATTCCAATCCCAATGCATATCGTTAGCTATTGCAATGTTCAAGGGGTTCGTATTTGCGAACGTACTAGGGTCGTTGTGATTGACCGAAGCCGGAACGCCGATTCCGAATTGAATGGAAGTTGGATTTGTTACAACCTGGTTCGCCTGGAAAATACGGTTGCCGGATGTTCTGAAGTCAAATAAAGCAACATCTTTCAGAACAGTTCCTCCTGCTTCGATATTCGAGAAATAAGCTTTGAGTTCCAAAAATTGGATTTTGTACCCGTTACTCATCGTGTAAACAGAATCGAGGTACAACACTTCCGAATCAAACATCGGCTTGAGCGATAATCTGCTTTGCTGCACAACCGGTGTGTCTTCCGGTTCGTCTACTTTCTTCTTATCACATGATAAAAGTCCGGTAAACAGAAGCAGCGCAAGAATTAGAGAATGTTTCATCCGATTGTTTTACCAAATTTAAAACAATAGCCAGAGAATTCCTAAAAATGCAGGAATGGTACGAGCTATTTTCGGTAATTTCGAAGGATTATTGATTGATCGGTATGAATTCGGAAGTAAGTAAGCCTCTTCTTATTGTAAATGCTTCTGCCGGAAGTGGTAAAACGTACAACCTGGTACGTAATTACTTGCGCTTACTTCTGTCTGAAGATGAGAATCGTGCCGAAATCAGCCAGATCATGGCGATGACTTTTACCAATAAAGCAAGTATTGAAATGAAGACCCGGATCATGGGCGATCTGAACAAACTTGCTCACGGAAATACGGAAAGTCAGGCTTACCTGGAAGAGATTTCGAAATTTGTGGGGACAACTCCGGAAGTCACTCGAAAAAAAGCACAATTAGTACTTCGGAAAATCTTGCATCAGTATGAAGATTTCAATGTGATGACCATTGACAAATTCAACCTGAGATTGATCCGTTCTTTTTCCAAAGATCTGGACTTACCGGAAAATTTCGAGATTTCATTGGATGATACCTTGATTCTCGAAAAAGCGATTGATGAGTTGTTGAGTAACATCGATTCCAGGAATCAAACAAAACTGTATCAATTGGCTTTGAATTTTGCCAAATCCAACCTCGAAGAAGAAAACGACTGGAATTTGAAAAAAATCCTGCTTTCGAAGGCAAAAGTATTGACGAACGAAGGATATTTCCAGATCGTCAAAGCACTTTCGAAAACGGATTTCAAAAAAGAACAGCTCGATCTTTGGAAATTGCAGTTTAAATCGGAGAAAGAAATCCTTCAGGAAAAATTGAATCATTTGAAGCGTTTGTTGCACGATTCCGGTGTTGATAGCAATGCTTTTGCCGGAAAAACAACGACTTTCAAACCCATTGCGTTTAATTTGAGCCTTCCGGCGGAACCCATTTCTTTTCTAAAGGAAAGTAAGCGGACGGATGCCAATTACAATAATATTCTCAAAACGATCGAAAACGGCAGCGAGACACAATTCGCGCCCCACTATTTAGAGTTTCTGAATTTCATCAACGAGAAAACAGCTTTTTGGATCGACCTGGATTTTAAAATTCAGCAATTCCATTTACTGGCTATTTTGAAGGAACTGGCTTTGAGCATGGACGAAATCCGGAACAAGGAATCCATCATCCGTGTGAGTGAATTCAATAAATTGGTTGCCGAATTGGTTCAAAACGAAGATGCACCTTTTATATATGAACGTCTTGGTTCGCGATTCAACCATTTCTTCCTGGATGAATTCCAGGATACATCGCGTTTGCAGTGGCTGAACATTGTTCCTTTGGTTCACAATTCGCTTGGAAGTAATTATTTCAATTTCATTGTTGGCGACCCGAAACAATCCATTTACCGTTTCAAAAACGGAGTTGCAGAACAATTTATCGCACTACCGGCAATTTACAACCCGGAAGAAGAACCTTCCATTGCACAAAGATCCCGCTTTTTCCAGCAAATGGGAAAAGTAGAAGGTTTGGAAGACAACTGGCGCTCTGCAAAGGAAATTGTGGAATTCAACAACCAGTTTTTCCGGGAATTGCTCGCATATCTTCCTGAAAGCGGAAAAGAATTTTATTCGCATCTGAAACAAACTCCCAAAGGAAAATCCGGAGGTTATGTTGAAATGATTATGCTTCCACAGAAAGAAATCAACACAACGGAATTTACCAATAACCAATTGTTGCTTTGGGTGGAACAATGCATTTCTGACGGTTACAAACCCTATGAAATTTGTATTCTCGGTCGCAAAAAAAGAGATTGCAATCAATACGCCAATTTTTTAAAATCGAAAGGATATCAAATCGTTTCATCCGATTCGCTTTTGGTAAACAGTGATCAATACGTTCAACTCGCTATCTGTTATTGCAAATGGAAGGTCAACCGGTTCGATTTTCAGCGCGCGATGCAATTTGCCTATTTCTATTTTGAAACATTGGGTCAGAAAAGCTCTTTCTCCACGTACAATGATTGTTTCGAAGAAGTCGACGAAGAAGATCGCAAAGGAATTTACTTTTCCGAACGTTTGTTTTTCCAAAGCAGCAGATTGAATGCCGATTTCCTGGATGCGAGTTTTCAGAATATTTATTCCCTGTTGGTCGATTTCCTGAAACTGATGGATCTGGACCCGATAGAAAATACCTATCTGCAGCAGTTACTGGATCTTGCTTATCAGTTCGATATGTCGAACGGGCCGGATTTGATGGATTTTATCAATTACTACGATAAAAACGAAACCAAGTTCAGCGTCCAGTTATCCGAAAACGAGCAAGCCATTCAGATCATGACCGCGCATAAGTCAAAAGGACTCGAATTCCCGGTGGTGATTATTCCTTCTTTCAATTTCTTCAATGAAGGAAATACCAACGATGCGTTTTTAATGGAAATCGACAATCACATTGTGGAAACGAAGATGACCAAATTTGAATCTGCCATCCCGAAAATCAAAGCTGAAGCGGAAAAAGAAGAAGCTGCGCAAAAAATGGATGCGATCAATTTATTGTATGTTGCTTTTACCCGTCCGCAAGACCGCTTGTACGGAATCAACCTGAAAGGATCCCGAAATTCCTTCTACGATAAATTCAACAGCATTTTCCAGGAATTATTTCCAGATGCTTTTGAAGAAGGAAAACTGCATTTGAAATTCGGGGAAATTCCGGAGATCAAGCATCATTCGAAAGGCCAATCAACGGATTACAGTCCGCAATCGATTCAGAACTTTTTATGGTTTCCTGAAATCAGCATTCAATCAACCAAAGAACAGATCGACGACAGCCTGACAACCGCACAGCGTGTCGGAAAGCAATTCCATTTCATTATGGAGAAATCTCACTCGAAAGAAAGTGCCTTTTCGGCATTGAATACAGGGATTCTGAAAGGTCAGATCGAACAGGAATTTGAAGGCGTTTTAACGGAGTTGCTTGTTGAAGCCTTCGCCAATCAGAAATTGATGAACTTGTTCAACAGTGGAAAACACCTGAATGAGCGGACACTGATCTTTGATTCCAAAACAAAACTCAGACCTGATAAACTTATTGTTTCCGAAAACAGTACGTTGGTGATTGATTTCAAAACCGGAGAACGAAGTGCAAAGCACGAAGAGCAGGTGTTGGGTTACCTAAGAGTTTTGAAGGAAATCGGAATGCCGGGAATTGAGGGATATTTGTATTATACGGGTGGTTTGGGATTGGTTGAGGTTTCGGGTGGGAATTTACTGGATTTGTAGTTTTCTGGTTGGCAAGTTCGCGATAGCGTTCGACCGAGCTCACGCCGAAGTTGCGAACAGCCCTTTATTTTCAAGGGATTCAGCGCTTATTTCTTATCCAAAAACATCACTCCTTCCGCCACACGAACAACCAGCGAGTTTTTATCCATATCCTCCACCAGCCAATCAATCTGCTTGTTTGTCAAATCACTTTTGATTTGAATAACGCTTTTTTTCGGCACACGATATGTTCCGTGAACCGTGTCTTGTCCATAAATAACAAAAGGGAGACCGGATTCGTCGTCTCCCCCTGAAAATTCATAAACTTCCGTATGTGTTTCGTAAGAACCATTGTTCATCAACATCTTTGTGTAATTCCACTTTCCTTCCAACCGGTTTGCTACCCGTTGTTTTTTGCAGGAAAAAAGAAAAAAGCATGAACAAACAATCAGAACGTAACGCATCTCAGACAGTCATTATATCTTTTTCTTTTGCATCGATCAAATCATCTACCTTTTTGATAAATGCATTCGTAATATTCTGGATTTCGTTTTCAGCATCTTTGGACATATCTTCCGAAAGACCATCTGATTTCAAACTCTTCACCATGTCCAACGCGTCTTTGCGGTTGTTTCGAACCCCAACTTTCGCATGTTCCCCTTCCGACTTTGCTTTTTTAACCAAATCACGGCGTCTTTCTTCTGTCAACGGTGGAACCTGGATAATCAACTGCTCTCCGTTGTTTTGAGGATTCAAACCAAGGTTTGCATTCATGATTCCTTTCGCGATCTCGTTCAGCATGTTTTTTTCCCACGCCTGTACGGTAATCGTACGTGCATCCATCGTGTTGATATTCGCAACTTGCTGAATCGGTGTCGGAGAACCATAATAATCCACCATTACTCCTGTCAACATAGACGGAGTAGCTTTTCCCGCTCTTACTTTAAGCAGTTCATTCTCTAAGTGATCTAGTGATTTTTGGCTGGATGCCTTGAACTCATCATAAATTAGCTGTAACTCTTCGGTCATAATTTATCTAATTGAATCTTTCTCTATTAATTTCTTACAATTGTTCCTACTTGCTCACCCGCCAACAATCGTTGCAGATTTCCGGGAGTATCCATATCAAAAACAATAATCGGCAAATCATTTTCCATACAAAGCGTGAAAGCTGTCATATCCATGACTTTCAATCCTCTGCTGTATGCATCTTCAAAAGTAATCACATCAAACTTCGTTGCTGTAGGATCTTTCTCCGGATCTGCCGTATAAATTCCGTCAACGCGTGTACCTTTCAAAATAACATCTGCATTGATTTCGATTGCTCTCAACGAAGCTGCAGAATCTGTCGTGAAATAGGGATTTCCGGTTCCGGCTCCAAAGATTACCACACGACCTTTTTCCAAATGCCTCACGGCTCTTCTTCTTACGTAAGGTTCCGAAATTTCTTTCATCTCGATAGCGGATTGAAGACGTGTCTGAAGACCAGCAGATTCCAATGCAGCCTGAAGCGCCATGGAATTGATCATGGTTGCCAACATTCCCATGTAATCGCCATGCGTGCGATCCATTCCACCTTCTTCAGCCTGAACACCACGGAAAATATTTCCACCTCCGATAACAATTGCCACTTCAACACCCAAATCGTGGATTTCCTTGATTTGCTTAGCATATTCACTAAGCCGCTGGTTATCAATTCCAAATTGTTTATCTCCCATGAGAGATTCACCACTTAATTTGAGCAGAATGCGACGGTATTTCATATTTATCGAAAGAAGTTGCGCAAATATAGTTGCTTTAATTGAATATTTTAAACATCCGGGTGGTTTGAAATCGCAGTATCATGCAAAAAAGCTAACTTTGAGCCAAATTACATGCATGAATAATCAACAATTACTTGACCAAACAGATTTACTATCTTCTACAAGCAAAGACGAATTACAACTCCTGTTTTCCTATTTCAAAGATGAATTAAGCGATCGCTCCATTCTCCGAAGATTGCTTAAAAAAGGCTATGAAGAACCCAAAGCTATTGAAATGATTGCTGAAGCACGAAATCTTTACAAAGAAGTTGTTCTGAAAAAAAAGGCGCAAAGAGATATTATTGTTGGCGGCTTATGGTTTGTCGGAGGCACAGTTGGAACGCTTGCCAATATCGGTTTTATCTTCTGGGGAGCAATCCTATTCGGACTCATTCAATGTATCAAAGGCATTGTTAATTACAGCAGTCTCTGATGGCACTGATCACGTTCAAGACTTTCGACAACGCGATTGATGCTCATATTCTGAAAATCAAATTGGAAAGCGAAGCTATTACCTGTTTTTTGTTTGATGAAAACATTGTAAGTGTTAATCCGCTCTACTCGAATCTGGTTGGAGGAATCAAACTAAAAATCAACGAAGAGGATCTGGAGCGCGCCAAAGAGATCCTATCCGAACTGGAACAAACTCCTTATACCACAGAAGACGAACAAGTAATTACCTGTCCGGAATGTCAATCCACGCACATTGAATCCGGACACAAATCCATGAGAAGCGTTGGAGCTGTTATTTCTGCGATCATTTCTCTTTTGCTCGTCATCTTTCCACTTTATCGAAAGAATGTTTACAAATGCAAGGATTGCGGAGCGGAGTTCAATTTGAAGAAGTAACCTGGATTTCTCCCGGCAATATTCTGAACCACATAGTTCACAGAGAACACATAGTGGATTTACCAAACCTGTCTTGTTTTCGATACACACTGATTTTCAGACCAGCTATTCCTATGTCCCTATGTTGTCTATTGTGGTTAAATGAACCACATAGTTCACAGAGAACACATAGTAGATTCACCAAACCTGCCTTGTTTTCGACATACGCTGCTTTCAGACCAACTATTCCTATGTCCCTATGTTGTCTATTGTGGTTAAATAATAAACCGTACAAGAAGTAATGACTATTGAATAGTCTAATATCTTCAAAAAAAAATCCTGCTATTCTTTCGAATAACAGGATCTCTATATTTTCAATTTCCGATGAGGATTAGCTCAAAGAGAAACGTTTAAATTCAGTAACAGTCAATCCGTTTTCAGTTGAATTCAAGAACTGCTCAACAGTTACTTTGTTGTCACGGATAAACTCCTGGCTCAACAAGGTATTTTCTTTGAAGAACTTAGTCAAACGACCTTGAGCAATTTTCTCAGCCATATCAGCAGGTTTCCCTTCCTGAATTGCCAATTCTTTACCAACTTCGATTTCACGCTCGATTGTACGTGCATCAACTCCGTCCTTATCCAAAGCGATTGGGTTCATAGCTGCAACTTGCATTGCAACCTGACGACCAGCTTCAGCAACTGAATCACCACCTTTGTTCAAAGCGACCAAAGTAGCCAATTGGTTTCCTGGGTGATTGTAAGCAACAACAGTGTCACCTTTCAATACAGCGTATCCTGATAAATCCAATTTTTCACCGATAACACCAACTTGCTCAGTAATTTTCTCCTCAACAGTCAATTTATCATCGTACTTCAATCCTTTCAACTCTTCTGCAGTTGCAGGAAGGTTGCTCATTGCGATATCAACCAAAGATTGAACGAAGTTACGGTAAGTATCGTTTTTAGCAACGAAATCTGTTTCACAGTTCAACGTTAATAAAACTCCAACTTTGTTGTCTGCGCTGGTTTGAGCAAAGATCAATCCTTCGGAAGCTTCATTCTCACCTCTTTTCGCAGCAACTTTCTGACCTTTTTTACGCAAGATATCAACAGCAGCTTCGAAATCACCGTTTGCTTCTACCAATGCATTTTTACAGTCCATCATACCAGCACCTGTTTGCTGGCGTAATTTGTTTACATCTGACGCAGTAATTGCCATGACTATAAATCGTTTAAAATGTTTGTACAAAAGTATGCCCCGACTGTTACGTCAGGGCTACTTTGATATTATTCTTTTGTCTCTTCTACTTTAGTTGCAACTTCTTCTGTTGCCTCCTCTTTGTCTTTAGTTGCAGTTGTCTTGCGATCCTCCAAACCTTCTTTGATTGAACCACAGATTGCATCTAAAATGATTGCAATTGATTTTGTAGCATCATCATTTGCAGGGATAGGGAAATCAACCAAACGAGGGTCAGAATTCGTATCAACCATTGCAAATGTAGGGATACCCAAACGTTTTGCTTCAGCCAATGCGATGTGCTCTTTCAAGATATCAACGATGAAGATCGCTGCTGGTTGACGAGTCATATCCGCGATTGAACCGAAAGTTTTTTCCAGTTTGTCACGCTGACGAGTTTTGAATAAACGCTCACGCTTGTTCAAAGTCTCCCAAGTACCATCCGTTTTCATTTTGTCGATAGACACCATTTTACGGATAGACTTACGTGTTGTTTGGAAATTTGTTAACATACCACCAGACCAACGCTCAGTAACGAATGGCATGTTGATCGCAGAAATACGATCTGTGATAATTTCTTTTGCTTGCTTTTTAGTAGCTACGAAAAGTACTTTTTTACCCGACTTAGCAATTTGCTTCATTGCCGCACACGCTTGATCAAGATGTGTAATTGTCTTATTAAGGTCAATAATGTGGATACCTTTTTTCTCGTCAAAGATATACGGCGCCATTGCCGGGTTCCATTTTCTTTTCAAGTGTCCGAAGTGAACACCTGCTTCTAATAAAGTATCAAAATTTACTTTAGACATAATGTTTTGTTTTAATTGTTTACGTTCCTTAGTAATCAGCTAAACAAAGGGGTCAAGAATCTGTAGACTATTGATAATACTTTGTGCTTGGATACTAAACAACCTTCCTCCGCCAGCTGACGGAAGAAAATAAAATTCAAATTAACGTTTAGAGAACTGGAATTTCTTACGTGCTTTCGGCTGACCTGGTTTCTTACGCTCAACCATACGAGGGTCACGTGTCATTAAACCTTCTGCCTTCAACAACGTTTTAAAATCAGCAGATACTTCTACCAATGCGCGGGAAATTCCCAAACGAATTGCTTCTGCCTGCCCGTTGATTCCTCCTCCAGCTACGTTTACTTTAATGTCGTATTGACCCAAAGTATCAGTCAAGTTAAACGGTTGTTCAACTTTACCTTGCAAAATAGCTACCGGAAAGAACTCCTTGTAATCACGTTTATTAATTGTCATCTTGCCCGTACCTTTCATCAAGTATACACGAGCAACTGAAGTTTTTCTTCTTCCTAATGCGTTTACTACTTCCATATCCTTTATTTAATAGCGTTTAAATTGATTGCTTCAGGGTTTTGAGCGTCATGTTTGTGATCTGCACCAGCGTAAACTTTTACATTTCCATACAATTGACGTCCCAAAGTGTTCTTTGGCAACATCCCTTTAATTGCTTTTTCGATTACACGCTCAGGACTGCGTTGCAATAACTCTTGTGCAGTCAATGAACGTTGTCCTCCTGGATATCCAGTGTATCGAACGTACTCTTTGTTCTCTAATTTCGTACCAGAGAACGACACTTTTGCTGCATTGATAACGATTACGTTATCTCCACAGTCAGCGTGAGGTGTAAAGTTAGGCTTGTGTTTTCCACGTACCAACTTCGCTACCTTACTTGCCAAACGACCAACTGTCTGGCCTTCAGCATCTACTAACAACCACTTCTTATCAGCAGTTTCCTTGTTAGCAGAAACAGTTTTGTAACTTAAAGTATCCACTACCTTTTAATTTTTAAATAAGACAATATCCCCAATTTGGGGGTGCAAAGATAGAAACTCTATTTTTTATTAACAAGGGAATTTTAAATAAATCTGAATATTAATCAATTAGATTGGCTATTCTCATTCATTTTCAGGAAAATCGACCCTTTTTAAATTGAAAAGTGAGAATTGAAAAGGTGAAAATATGAGCAGAAACTCCTTTTCAATTGTACATTTTCACTTTTAAATTATTCTTCAGGCAACCTTCCGTTTTTCTGTTTTGTATTAGAGAAAACAACAACAGAATAATCAGCAACAAAAATACGAAATGAAAGCAATTAAACTCAAACAAATCCTCTTTCCGGGCTTGCTGCTTTTCGGTCAACAAGTCTTCGGACAAATTCCCGCGATTGACAGTTTGAAGATCATTCCTGAAAATCCGGTTGCGGGTGATGAAATCAAATTGATTTGCTATGCCACATTTCCATCCGGAGGTTGTGATTTAATGAATCATTCCATCATCTTCCAGGGAAACCAGATTACAGTAGTCCTGGAATACATGCCAGGCGCAGCAACATATATTTGTCATGCAGTTGACACCATCTCATTAGGGAACCTGGAACAAGATAATTATCAGTTACGCGCCAATTTAATCATTCAGCCCCAGGATCAAATTGTCGATTCCGATACCACTTCTTTCCCGGTCGAAACCCCTTTAAACATTACTGACAACGGGAAAATTCCGAATCTGACTCTTTATCCGAATCCTGTCAACCAGGACATTCAAATCCAAACCGACGCACTGATCGAAAGAATTGAAATCAGTACTGTTTCCGGGCAGCGGGTTTATTTAAAGGAAGACGGGCTGAATCCGGACAAGAAAATTTCTGTTTCCGACCTGAAAAACGGCATTTATGTACTTGTATTAACCGATAACAAAGGAAACAAACACACCGAACGGATTATTAAAAATTAAAACTCACCATCATGAAAAAATCAATGTATCATTCATTCATTGCAGTTCTGGTTCTTGTATTCATTACTTCCTGTAAAAAAGAAACCCTTACTCCGAAACAAAGCAATCCGTCAACAAGCTCTATTGACGGAAAGTGGAACCTTGTGCGGATTTACGGAGGAATAGCAGGAGTAAACGAAACACACAATTCCGGCGAGATCGAATGGACCTTCAACAGTCAGAATCATATGCTGACGGTTGAAAACACAGCAGGAAGTTCAGCCTATTACTATTTACCTTCCGGAACCTACGGTTTTCAAGAGATTTCGAACGCAAATCAGCATTACCTGGTGATTGACGCAAATGAACTCGGGCAGTTTACCATTTCAGGAAATCAGATGCACATTGATGAAAACAAGAAATCGGACGGTGAGGGAGCTTGTGGGTTTTATGTCGAGTTGGAGCGTTAAACGGTAAAACAACTTAAAACTCACCAAAGTGCTTTACTTTTGAAGGAAAGGAGGAATCGCTCACATGCAGTTAATCCGAAAAATCGGGATGGAAGAAAACATAGAAGAATTTATCAAAGGAGACAAAAAGGCTTTTGATAGGGTGTATGAAAAATACTCCCCTTCTATGTTTGGTATTTGCATGCGTTATGCAAACTGTAAAGACGATGCCCAGGAAATGCTGCAGGAAACATTCATCAAAGTGTATGAGCACCGCGAAAAGGTAAATCCGCAACTCACTCTTGGTCCCTGGATCAAAACCATCACCATCCGGACGGCAATCAATTTTTTGAAGTCTCAGAAAAAAATGGTTCTAAAGGAAAATGACGACTTTTTTGAAAGTCCGCAGGAGTCATTCTCCCAGGAAACCGAACCGAAAGACGAAAAAAGTGCACTCTTAAAATTACTGACAGAAATGCCGGCCGGTTATCGAACGGTGTTCAACTTATTTGTTCTGGACAACCTGACGCACAAAGAAATAGCAGAATACCTGGAGATTACGGAAGGAGCATCCAAATCACAATTGGCCAAAGCAAAAAACTGGATTAAAACGAACCTGGAAAAAAAAAGAACCAATGAAAGAGCTTGATGAAATAGATCAGTTGTTTCAAACAACATTTGAAGGTTTTGAGCTGACTCCGGATCCATCGGTGAAAGCTCACATTGACCGCGCCCTTGCCTCTAAAAAGAAGCGAAGAAGATTTTTATTGATTCTCTTTCCCGCTTTTTTAAGTCTTGGTGTTGTGGCTTCCATCTTTTATTTCCAAGCTGTCTCCAGTGAAAAAACGACTCACAATCCGCAATTAACTCAAAACACTCCTTCTCAGATACATCCTTCTAAAACCAATGATATTGATAAACGGAAAGAGGTAAATACGCCCTCTTTTGCAGACCAATCAGAAAAAGCACCATCAATTCACTACCTACACTCTAAAAAAGAGACTTCCGGGCGTAAAAACACACTATTACGTCCGGATTTTTCTGGTTTGTCAGGAAAAAAATCACGCGTAAACTCTCATGCACGAGTTGAAAAAGACTTTTCGGAAAACCGACGTAATTCCGCAATATTACGTCCGGATCGATCGAAAACAAATCTGAACCTTTCAATGGTTACAGACACAACCTCCCCTCAGATAAGCACACTTTCCGGCCAAGCAAAAAACCAAGCCGATCCGGAAGAAAACCGGGAACTTGCAGAAGCAAACAAACAAGATAGCACTGCGACTGTAAACGATTCCACAAATACTGAGAACCTGACTACAACCTCTCTACCTGTTCATAAACCATCGAAGGTTGTTACAAAAACACATCGACTATCACTACTCACCGGTTGGGAAGGTGAGAAAAAACAACCCTTCGAAGCTTTTGACACAACCGGTTTTCAGGGAAAAAGAAGAGAATTTGCAACAGTTCATAGTTCTTCCTTTTATGGAAAACTAGAGTTTCATTCAATAATAAATGCCCGGACTGATATACTATTCGGACTTGGATTTCGCTCTAGTCAAATCAAACAATATGGCTCTTTATATGAACGCGATAGTGTGATTGTTCACGAAGGTGTCAGCAGCACTCCGTCAGACTCCATTGTTTATTTCATCAATCATCGAACGGGAACACAAACTTACCAGGTAAATTCAATCACTGTTCCTTTGGGAATTGCATATTCAATCCCAATTGGGAATGTATTCCGTTTTCGAATATCGGGTGGAACTGAACTGACTTACGGCTGGATGACAAAAAAACAATCTTCGCCTGGTTTCAGTGCTCCCAAATTCCGTCCATTCGGTTGGAATATCTGGCTACGTCCTGAATTCCATTATACTTTCGGAAGATTCCAATTGTTCGCTTTCGGAAGCTTTAACCAGTCACTCAACCGGCAATTGAAGTGGGACTTCACAACTCGCAGAAACCCTGCTTTCGGAGCAGGAGTCGGGTTGCTGATTGGATTTTAAACAAGGCTAAAACTGAATAGTCAGCTGTGTTTCTGCTTTCGGTTCTTCAGATGCAAATTTCGATAAGGACAAGCCCAGCAAACGAATCGGTTTTTCCCAATCGTTTTCAGCTACCAATTCTTCTACAACCGGAAGAATATCCGCAGCAGTGCGCATTTCCTGCTCGCGCGTATGTGATCGCGTCATTTGTGTGAAATCGGAAAATTTGATTTTCAAAGTCAGTGTTTTTCCTCCAAGTTGGCGCTTCTCCAAGCGCATTTCCAATTCTTCGGCAATGCGTTCCAGTTTCTCCAGGACTGCCCGTTTGGAATGCAGATCACTTCCGTAAGTATGTTCCACTGCCAATGATTTCCGTTCCCGGTTCGGTTTCACTCCGCTGTTCTGAATACCGCGCACAATATTGTAATATTGTTGTCCTGATTTCCCAAAATGCTGCACCAGGAATACCAGTGATTTTTTCTTGAGATCTTTCCCGTTGCGCACTCCCAACTCTTTCATTTTGGTCGCCGTTACTTTCCCGATTCCGAAAAAACGATCGATCGGAAGTTTCTCCAGGAATTCTTCCAGTTCATTCGGAGGAACGGTAAGTTGTCCGTTCGGTTTATTCACATCGGAAGCAATCTTGGCCGTGAATTTATTAATAGAGATTCCCGCACTGGCCGTTAAACCGATTTCGTCCTGAATACGTTTGCGGATTTCCTGCGCCAATAAGGTTGCCGATTTGATCCCTTTTTTGTTAGAAGTCACATCCAGGAATGCTTCATCCAGGGAAAGCGGTTCAACCAAATCCGTGTATTCGTAAAAAATAGCCCGGATCTGAAGGGAAATTTCCTGGTATCGGTCAAAACGTGGCCGCACAAAAATCAAATCCGGACACAAACGTGCCGCTGTTGCGCTTGGCATGGCAGATTTCACTCCGAATTTTCGCGCTTCATAACTTGCCGCTGCAACGACTCCTCTCAAGCGGGTTCCTCCCACTGCAATGGGTTTTCCTTTCAATTCAGGATCATCCATTTGTTCAACAGAAGCGTAGAATGCATCCATATCGATGTGAATTATTTTCCGCTCCTCTAATTGAATCTCCATTGTCCGCTCCTGAATGAAAACAAAGTTACTTCAGATATGGGATTAAAATCCTACATCCGGGAAGTTGAAAAGTAATAAATTTGAAGAAACACAAGCCATGAAAAAACTGACATTCCTGTTTCTATTCATTTCAGCATTTGCTTTCTCGCAGCAGATCTCGCTTTCCGAAGCAAAACGGCTCATTTCTCTTCCTATGAAATGTGTTCAGAAAGAATATCCGAATAAATTAGGACAGGTATTGAATGAAGGAACGGATCTGAAAGCTCCTTCCACGCTTCATCCATCCTTTTATGGTTGTTTCGACTGGCATTCTTCCGTTCACGGTCATTGGTTGATCGTACGACTTCTCAAGGAATACCCGGATTTAGTCAACGATACGATTTTGACCGTTTTAAAGACCAACCTGAGCAAAGCTAACATCACCCAGGAAATTGCCTATTTCAACACGAAAAACAACGGATCTTTCGAACGGACTTACGGCTGGAACTGGCTTTTGAAACTGCAGTTGGAACTCGAAAGTTGGAAACATCCGCTTGCAAAGGAATTAAGTGAAAACCTGCAACCACTTTCCGAATTATTCTGTCAGAAGTACATCGACTTTCTTCCCAAGCTGAATTACGCCATTCGTTCCGGAGACCATATCAATACTGCGTTCGGATTGACCTTTGCCTACGATTATGCACGCGCTCATTCAAATGATTCCCTGAAGCAAGTTATTGAAAAAAGAGCGCGTGATTTTTATTTCAACGATCAAAAATATCCCTTACACCTGGAACCAAGCGGTTATGATTTTCTTTCCGGAGGTTTTGAAGAAATCGACATCATGCGGCGGATTCTTCCAAAAGACGAGTTCAAAAAGTGGCTGAAGGGTTTTGCTCCGCAGCTATTCAGTAAGAAATTTGCTTTGGAACCAGGGAAAGTTTCCGATCGTTCGGACGGGCATTTGGTTCACCTGGACGGATTGAATTTCAGCAGAGCCTGGTGTATTTATGGAATCACGAAAACCTTACCTGAACTTTCACATTTGAATGCAATTGCAGACAAACACATTGAAACTTCATTGAAGAATATCGTAGATGGAGATTACATGGGTGAACATTGGCTGGCAAGTTTTGCATTGCTGGCACTGCTCTCCAAATAAAAAAGCCCGGAAATGAATCCCGGGCTTCTTGTAATTCCGTTAGAATCTTGTTTTAACGAACAATCAAGCGTTTGGCAACAAGCGACTGATTCGTCTGAACGGCTATAAAATAAATCCCTGATTTCAAATCAGAAATATCTATCGTTGTTTGTTTTGCATTCGGAATCACCGATTTCGCCACAGTTCCCTTGAGATCATACAGCAAAACCTGTTCGATTATTCCATTTTCCGAACGCACAAAGACCTGGTCGCTCGAAGGATTCGGGTATAAATGAATCGTTTCTTCTACCCTCTCGCTGATTCCGGCAGTTTCAGAGAACAAATTCTCAGATGTGTTCGTAATTATCGGAGTGTTGTAATCGAAATAAATGAATGCCGTATTGCGGATCACTGTTCCATCCGTCAATCCTGCAACAGGTTTCACCCGGTACTGGATAAAACCAATTGAACCTTCCGGATCACTGGTGCTGTCAGGAAGCATGATTTGTGGAAAACGAAAGGTCAACAAACGTGATTGGGGATTCACCGTTGTTAAAAAGCGGTGGCTTGCATGAACCGGTTTGAATGTTGCCAAATCCAGGTTCGAATCCAAGGTATCAGCCAAACGGATATTCATTGCCGGGGCAGATCCTGTATTCTGAAAGTGGATCGTGTACGTAAATTCATCCGTATATCCCGGCTCCACCAGCTGAGGAGATGTTTGTTTGGTATTGGGATCGTACGAATTCACTACGTCATAACAATACGTATACACATTATTTGTGCTATCTAAATCACCCGAAACGTTTGTGGAAACAGATACTGTAACGCAAAATTCCTGTCCGGAAACAGCAGTTGTATCTGTCAGAACAGAAGCCAGAAGTCCGGTCGTGTCGGAAGCACCAAAGTCGGCAAAAGCATAAACCGCCGTATTTCCGGAAACACTTGCCGGAGAACCTCCAAAAGTCACAACACCCGGTCCTGTAATAGCAATGGTCACTTCACCAGGAATTCCGGATGCGCAATTCATATTATACAATCTTGTTAAATCTCCTGCTAAAATGGATAACTCATGCGTTTCTCCGGGAAAAACCCAACCGGAAGGAACAACTGACTGCACTCCCAGGTCAAACCCGGATCCACTGCAATTCAATCCAAAATCTCCTGCCGAAACAACCTGAGCCACTGCCGGAACAGTTGCACTATGCGAATTCCCTGTCGGGCAAGTTACCCGTAGTGCGGATGTCAGATTCACCGTATCAACCTGCAGTTCATAATTTCCGGGAGCAGCAGGAAAATAATAATTCCCATTGACCAAGTTCATGGAAGATGCAATCACATTCGAATTGGAATCTTTCAGCAACATCGGAATGTACGTCAGAAATCCACCTGTACTGATACAATCTTCATTTACATCCTGGAAAACCAATCCTTCCAATCCGGAAGCTCCGGGACAATCATGTGGATTGCTAATCGAATCGTTGGAAGCACACAATGGGAAATTCAGGTAGCCCTGTTCCATCACAGGTATATAATTGGGTAAACAGGTAAATGGATTGTTGTAAATTTCGAGCATTGTGAGCGAAGCCGGGAAGGTAGGAAAACAGGAAATCTGGTTCCCGATGCACCCCAACTCAATCATAGATACAGGCAGATCGGGCAATTCAGTTAGTTGATTCCCCCCACAAAACACCCTGGTCAAACTGGCAGGAAAAACAGGTAGTTGAGTCAATTGATTTCCTCCACAGGCTAAAAATCCCAATGATGCCGGCAAAACAGCCGGTAATTCTAACAGCCCGCACTCATCTACCAACAAGCTACCAAGTCCACCAGGTAAAACTGCCGGTAAAGCTCCTATCGGGTTGAATGAACATTCCAAAACCGTTAATGTTGGCGGTAAAACAGGTAAGTTGTCTACCTGGTTATGCGAAAAGACCAGCAGTCCCAAAGCCGCAGGCAGCACAGGCAACGAATCCAATAGATTGTAGGAGCAGTACAAATAGGTCAACGTTGCTGGTAATTCCGGTAAAGACGTTAATTGATTGCTCATGCAAAAAACATCTGTCAACCCGGATGGCAACAAGGGCAAACTGCTTAATGAATTGAACGGACATTCCAGGTTGGTTAATCCCGCCGGGAGATTGGGAAGCAAAGTCAGTTGGTTGTTTCCACAAGCCAGGTGTTTTAATGAAGCAGGTAATATCGGCAGAGCCGTCAGATCATTATTAGCACAATCCAAAAAAATCAGATTTTCAAATGCCTGAATTCCTTCCAGGCTGGCAATATACAGATTGGACACATGCAAGGTGTCTTCTGCTTGAATCGCAGAGTGATCCGCATCAACAAAAAAGGTTCCGCCACTTGTCATAAAAGCCGCAGCAGGATAATTCGCCGTCAGATAAGTTTGAAAATGAGTATCCGGAACGGGAATCCAGGTCTGAGCTTTTAATTTCAGACTAAGCAGTAGAAGAAGCGTTAAAAAAAGTGTTCTCATGTTTAGGAGGAATTGAATGATCAAATGTATCAATTTTTCATTCAAAAAAATTTACAAACACAAAAAAAGGGCATCCAACCGGACACCCTTTCTATTTCAACTTCAATAAGTTACTTTTTCTTAAACGAATTAATGGCATTTACCGTGAAATCAGAAAGTACCAAGGTACCGCTGATTGCCGCCCGGTCAGAAAGCAATTGATCCCAATTTTCTGTTCCTATCCAGAACACTTTCTTCAATTCAGCCATTGCTTCCGGACTTGATTTTGCCAAAGTATGTGATAAACGACTGATTTCTTCATCCATCTCGTCTTCGCCGTCAAATACATCAGCGTATAAACCGTTTTGCATTGCCCACTCAGCCGTTCTCCACTCGGTAGCATTGATTGCCAACTGTGACATGGCAGAAAGCCCCATTTTGCGTTCAACCGCAGGGCCTACTACAAACGGACCGATACCAACCGCCAATTCAGACAATTTTACTTCTGCAAAGCGCGTTGCGTAGCAATAATCCACTGCTGAAGCAATTCCAACTCCTCCACCAACTGCTTTCCCCTGGATCCGACCAATGATCAGTTTCGGGCATTTTCTGCATGCGTTAATGACTTGTGCAAATCCGGAGAAAAACACCTTCCCGGTATCTAAATCCTGGATAGAAATTAATTCATCAAAACTTGCTCCTGCGCAAAATGCTTTGTCTCCACTGGATCTCAGAACAATGACTTTCACAGCTGAATCTTTTCCAGCTTCTGTAATTGTATCTGCCAGTTTTCTAAGAATTTTACCCGGTAATGAGTTGCTTAGCGGGTGTCCGAACTCGATAGTAGCAATACCGAATTCATCAACATGCATTTCTACATGTCCTTGATTAATCGCTTCCGACATGGTTTAATTTAACTAGTTATCAAATTTTCTTCGAGGGCGCATTTGGCGTTCACCAGAACCTGATGACGACCCGGAATTTGAGCTTGAACCTGATCCCGAAGAACCATAGCTTCCACCTTCTCTTTTATTGTAATTTGAATTACGATCATTTGAATTGCGGTCACCTGATGAATTACGATCATTTGATCTGTAACCACCACCACCTTGTCCTCCTTGTCGCGGACCGTTGTTGTTGAATCTCTTCTGACCACCAAAACCACCTGGTTTATTACCAAATGCCGGTTTTTTCGGTTTGTCTTCCGGTTTCGGACGATTTGCTTTTGGAGATGCAATTTTCACATCCAACTTTCGACCATTTACTTCAAAACCGTTCAGTGCCTGAATCGCATTAATTGCTTCTTCCGCACTTTCCATTTCGACATAGCCGAAACCTTTTGATTTCTTGGTCTTAGCATCAAACACAACATGTGCTAAGTGAACTGCACCAAACGCTGAAAACGTTACTTGCAAATCTTCTGATGTAATCTCCCAATCGAGATTTGCGATAAAAATATTTGTCATCTACCTAACTTTAATTTGGACTTGGGTCCGGATCTAATTTACCTAAAAACGTTTCAACGTTTATTCTTTTTATTGTTAAAAATGCAGCTCCGGAAAAATTTCCTCCGGAGCTGCAATGTTTTATTCTTCTTATTTCAAAGTAAAGCTATCAGAACCAATTGCTTGTCCGTCACAGAAAACTTTGATTTTGTAGTTTCCTTTTACAGGCTCTTCTCCATTGAAATCGTAGAAAATCGTTACATCAACTGATTTGTTGTTGTACTGAATATCACGTTTCGCAGAGTAAACAAAGTTTCCGTCGTTTCCACTTGCTGTTCCTCCTGAACGGCCTTGTAACGTTTTCCCGTCCGGATCAATGATCTGAAGGTAAACCGTTCTGTCTCCCGCACCTGCAATCGTGTTTTCACCGATTGTGAAGCTTGATTTCGCCTGAACACAGTTACGCGCTTTCGTTGTAGGTTCAGTCGTATCGTTCAATTTCATACGCAAACCTGTTGAACTGAATCCGTAAGCTGCCAGTTTCGAACCTTTTTTCACTTGCTCGGCACTTTGTTCTGCCTGATCTTTATAAGTGTCGCGCTCTGTTTTCGTTTCAGCCAACTGAGTCGACGTTTCATCCAATTCGGAAGTCAACTTCAGGTTCATCGTGTTCAACTGATCGATCTGCTTCACATAACTGATCATAATCTGGCGAAGTGTTTCGTTTTCACGCTTCAATTTCGCAATCAAAGATGCAGTTACACGACCATTCTTTTTCGCTGTTTCCAACTCGGTCATTAACCCTTGAATCTTGTCTTTCTGAGCATTCAAGCTATCAGATTTCGACGCGTCTTTTTTCAAAAGCGCATCATAGGTATCCATCATGTTCGTGAAATCCGACATCAAATCGTTTGTCGTTTCACTTCCAAGGAACGGAGCCATCATTTTGTTCATTTCCTCGATGTCGGCCTGAAGTTCCTGGTTTTTCTTAGTTGCTTCCTTTAAAGCACCGTTTTTTGAACTCCACAAATAAGTCATCGTTCCTAACAAAACCACCAATACTACAATCACTGCAGTCAATACCGGTGTCATGTTTTTCTTTGAGCCTGATTCTAATTCTGACATAATCTAAAATTTAAATACAAATATAAAATAGAACTTAAATGAACGATAGGGAATTCATCGAGACAAATAACGTGTTTTTAATTCTACCTATCAATAGGTTTAGTGGTATTTTCCGTTAAGAAAATGTAAAAATTTGTTATTTCCGTTGATTTTCAATTTTTCAGCTTCAAAATCCTCCTGGAAGTTCTGAAATGTAACGGGTCTTTGAAACCGTTTGATTGCATCCCAGCCAACGGATGTAAAGTAAGAATTCAGACTGCTTGGGAAAGGTCCGCCGTGCTGCTGTGCAAAACTCACCTCCACCCCGGTCGGAACGCCATTGAAAATGATTCTTCCGGCTCTCGAGCTCAATAAGAACAGCAAATCAGTGATTTCTTCTTCCGGTTCAGCGTACAAGCTCATCGTTAATTGACCTTGCAAGGAAGCAACACATGCTTTCAGTTCCGCTTCGTTTTTACAAACGATGATTGTAAGATATGAACCAAAAATCTCTTCCTGGATCTTTGAATTTGACAGAAAGGTCTTTCCGTCTACTTCTGCCAGGGTCGGTTGAATATAATTTCCTTCGGATTTTCCTTTATAAAGGACGTTTACGCATTTTGCATGTTCTTCTACCCGTTCAAAATAGCGTTTCGAAATTCCGGGATGCAGCATGCACTGCAATTCGCTTTGAGCAAAAGAATTTCCAATTTCTTCTTTAAAACGGTTGAAATTTGCGGTTTCTTCTACAAATAACAAGCCTGGTGAAGTACAAAATTGTCCGGCATTCAATAAAACAGATGCACTGATTTGTTTGGCAATCTCCCTTCCGCGCTTTTCCAATGCTTCTTTTGAAAGCACCATCGGGTTGGAACTCCCCATTTCTGCGTAGAGTGAAATCGGCTCCGGACGTTCGTTGATCAATTTTTGCAAAGCCATTCCGCCACCGATACTTCCGGTAAATCCAACAGCTTTTGTGCGTGAATCCTGAACAAGCTGCTGTCCGACGGTAAAATCTTCTGCAAGCAAATGCGAAAAAATTCCGTCCGGCATCTCACATTCCTGTGCGCATTCTAAAATCAATTGTGCTGAAACGGAACTCGTATGCGGATGCATGGCATGGGCTTTCACCAAAACGGGACAACCCGCAGCAAGCGCTGAAGCAACATCTCCACCTAATACAGAATAGGCAAAGGGGAAATTACTCGCTCCGAAGACCACAACCGGCCCAACGGGAACATTCATTTTTACTAATGATGGTTTTGGATTCGGAACTCTGGCAGGATTCGCGGAATCTATTTTGATTTCGAGTGCATACCCGGTTTCAACTGCTTGCGCATAATATTCAAACTGGTAACAGGAACGGTTGAATTCTGTTTCCGCCCGATCTCTTGGCAAAGCACTTTCCGTACAAAACCAATGAATCAGTTCTTCTTTATTCTGACGCAATTTCGCCGCAATTGCATCCAGGAAGGAAACGCGTTTTTCGATGGAAATCCGGCGATAGATTTCAGCAGCATGCTTTGCCTTTTCCAGTGCTTGATCTACCTCTTCAGGAGTTGCCTGGTGAAAAGCCGTTTCAAACGGTTTGTTTGTTGTTGGGTCTATTCCAAAAAAAACATGGTTACCAAGAGCACTCTCCTGATAACCAATGTGATTTTGACCTAAATACCGGTTCATGGCTTACGCCTCCTCTACAGTATAAGAATAGCTTTCCATAATTTGGTTTGCAAGCAATTTCTTACAAGCCAATTCTACTTTCTCAGTTGCTGCTTCTTTAGAAGGTGCATCCACGAAAAGTCGTACGTGTCTTCCAACCCGCACACCTGTAATTTCAGGCAAGCCAATTGTCGGCATACTGTTAGTAACTGCTTTCCCTTGTGGGTCTAACAATGCCTCTAATGGCATCACATCGATTTCAGCTTTGAATTTCATGCGTTCGATTTTTTTCGAAGAATGTGTTGAATAAATGATAATAACAGGTACAAAAGTACAATAATTGGAATGGACCAAATCAATAAAGTTGAAATAAGTATTCCACAACTTATTAAGAAGATGTACCGGATCTCATTTCCTTTCCATTTAAAAGACTTGAATTTCAAGGCGAACAGCGGCAATTCAGCCACCAATAAAAGTGACATGATTACACTAATCGGGATCAAAACCATCGGCTGAATCAACCACATAATCAAATCGTGTTCCCAACCGCTTGTTCCTCCGTATTTCGACAATAATAAAGGGAAAGCCATAAAAAAGATGGTGTTTGCCGGAGTTGGCAAGCCGATAAACGATTCGGACTGACGCGTATCAATGTTGAATTTCGCCAGGCGGAACATGGAAAAGAATGGGATGATCAGAGCACTAAAAGGTAACCAATTAATGTTTTTCCATTCAAAAAAGGAATTTCTCCAGCTGTGCAATGAAGCGTTCAACATCTCCAGGCTGAACGAAGAATCTCCATGTATCATTTCCACACGCGTTGAAGAAGTCACATATTCACCATGCCAGAACAAGCTTTCAAGATCAATCGATGTTGTTTGTCCAACCAATATTACCATTATAAGTACTCCCGGCGCCAAACCAAACGAAATCATATCCGCCAAAGAATCCAACTGTTTTCCCAGTTCTCCTTGTTGTTTTAAAAGTCGTGCTAAAAACCCGTCGAAAAAATCCAGAACCGCCGCCAGGAAAATGAAATAAGGTGCGATATCAATTCTGCCTGCAAATGCTAAAATGATGGCAAAAATTCCACAAAGCATGTTACTAGCAGTAAATAAATTAGGGATATTGAACATTTTCATCGGGGTAATGAATATTTTGTTGGTCGTATACTATGAAAAGGTGTAAATTTACACTTCGATTTGATCAATATTACAACCAATTGCACAATTTTTTATAAAAGATGCAGTTAATAGCATTCGTGAGGAACTTAAATACTATGAGATTTTACCTAATTGTTTGCATCTTTTGTTGCACCTTCTTTTCGTTTGGACAAGGTTCCCTGGCTCCGAAATATTCCAATGAATTTTTAGCGATCGGTATCGGTGCAGAAGCACTTGGACTTTCCAACGCGGTTGTTGCCCAAACAAGCGGCGTAAACAGCGGATACTGGAATCCTGCAGGATTGACACGAACGAATAAATGGCTGGATATCGGTTTGATGCACTCCGAATATTTTGCAGGAATTGCCAAGTACGATTATTTGGGACTGGCACATCAAATCGACGAAAAAAGTGCCGTTGGACTTTCTGTGATTCGTTTTGCAGTAGATGACATTCCGAACACCACACAATTGATTGACAACGAAGGAAAAATCGATTACGATAAAATCACCACGTTTACCGCCGCAGATTACGCCTTTTTATTTTCTTATGCCCGCAAGACAAAAGTTCCGGGTCTTTCTTTGGGAGGAAATTTCAAAGTGATTTATCGGAAAGTCGGAAGTTTTGCAAAATCCTGGGGATTCGGTTTGGACGCCGGAGTTACATATGAAAAAAGCGAGCGATTGAAGTTCGGAGCTGTTATCCGCGATATCACTTCCACCTTTAATGCCTGGATTTTCACTTTAGACGATCAGACCAAACAAGTTTTCACCCTTACCGGGAACGAAATTCCCCGAAACGGGCTGGAATTAACACTTCCGAGAATCATTTTAGGAACGTATTACAAACAACCGCTCGGAAAGAAAGGAATTTACGTTTCAGGAGAATTGGATCTGGATATCACAACGGATGGTAAACGAAATACGATTTTAAAAACAAATGTGGTCAGTTTCGATCCGCACTTCGGCATTGCATTCGGTTTCAAAGACCTGGTAACGTTGCGCGGAGGAATCTCCAACATGCAGTATATCAAAAACTTCGACGACTCAAAGAAGCTAACCATTCAGCCAAATATCGGTATTGGATTACATATTAAAGCTGTATATTTAGATTACGCTTTTACGGATATCGGCGATGCTTCAACAGCGTTGTATTCGCATGTTATTTCCTTGCGCCTGGCATTGAACAAACCTAAAAACGCCGCTGTAAAAACAGATGAATAAGAAGAGCCTATGAAAAAACTCTACTTAATACTACTTACGCTTATACCTTTCGTTTTTGCATGGAGTCAGCCATACGGAAATGAATGGATTGATTTTTCCCAAAAGTATTACAGCTTCAAAATCTCTCAAAACGGACTCTATAAAGTAGATTATGCCGCATTAAACACGAATAACATTCCTGTTTCAGGAGTCAACCCGGCAAGTTTTCAAATTTTCGGAAAGGATAAGGAAGTTCCTCTTTACATGGTTGACGGAGGCGACAACTCCTTTGATCCCGGAGATTATTTCCTGTTTTACGCTTACCGCAATGACGGTTGGCTGGATTCAGTGATGTATCCGAATCCTGCGGTAATGGGAAATCCCGGTTTCAGTTTGATCAGCGATACCCTTACTTATTTCTTTTCGTGGAAAAATTCCGGAAATGGTCTCCGTTTCACGCTACAGCCGGATCAGAATTATTCCAATTATGCTCCAAGTGCTTTCGTCAGGTCTGAATACCGGACAAACTTTTCCAATACCTATTGCGAAGGCCTTGTTGAAGGCCAGGCTTCCGGTTCGATTTATTCGAGAGGAGAAGGTTACGGAAACGTAGAACTCAGTGCTGTTTCGAGTAATGCTTCTGCGGATATTTCCATCCCGACTCCGGCAGTTTTCACCGGAGCCGGCGCACTTCCTGTAACCGTGGAATGCCGCGTTTCGTCCAATTCCTATGGAAGTTTCAACAATCCATTGGGACATAACCATCACGTCAGGTTATCTTTCGGATCCGGAAATTTATTGATCAAAGACACCAGTTTTGTCGGCTATTACCAGGTGAAAACAAACTCTGTTTTTTCAGCCTCCGATCTGACCAATGGAGTAACGAATATCCATCATGAAATCATTGCCGATCTGGATGTTTCCGTCGACCGGCAGGTTTTTACCTATGCAGCGCTTTCTTATCCGAGACTTCCAAACAGCGGCAACCTGGGATTTGACCGCTTTTTTGTACAGAACGGAACGCTTAAAAGTCGTGTTGACCTGGCGAATTATACCGGTGCTGCACCTTTGATTTTAAGTTTCGGTTCGGTTCCGCGTTTCGAGATTCCAACTATTGGCGGAGGACTCGTTCAATTCATTGTTCCGAACCATCCGACTAAAAGTGAAACAGAGGTTTTGGTGGTTGACATGAACACAGCGTTGAGTGTCAATTCCATGCAAGCTGTAAACGGATCAGGAACATTCACGGATTTCAGTGCGATGAACCTGGATTCTGCTTTACTTTTTGTTTATCCTCCGGTACTTGCGAGCGGAACGGATTCTTACGTCAATTACCGTACTTCCCTTGCCGGTGGCGGACACAATGTCGTAAAAGCAAATATCGAAGAATTATACCTGCAATTCGGAGGCGGAGTCATCAAACACCCGGTTTCCATCCGCAGATTTGTAAATTTTGTTTACGGAAACAGTATTCAAAAACCCGAAGGATTATTTTTGATCGGAAAAGGGGTTGCTGTTGCTGAAACAAGAAGCAGTCCGTCGAGTTATGTTCATTGTCTTGTTCCTCCACTCGGATTTCCGGCAAGTGACGTAGCAATTACAGCTGGTTTGACTCCTCAATTAAAATGGACTCCGCTTGTTCCGACAGGTCGTATTTCTGTGATGACGAACCTGGAATTGGAAAATTACCTTTCAAAAATTATCCAATACGAAGACCTTCAAAGCAACCTGGGACTGAATTTTGCAGAAACAATGAATTGGCAAAAACAGATTCTGCATTTCGTGGGAGGTTCGGACGCCTTGCAGCAAGGGTTGTTTCAAAGCTTCATGAATGGAATGAAAGTCATTGCTGAAGATACTATTTTTGCAGGAAAAGTTACCAATTACTTTAAAACATCCAGTAATCCCTTAGATCCAAACGTAGTGAACAGTGTGACGCAAAAAATTGAAGAAGGCGTTTCCATCATGAACTTTTTCGGGCATGCGGCCGCTTCAAATAATGGTTTCGAAATCAACATCGATGATCCAAGTAACTGGAACAACTCCGGAAAATATCCAATCATCATTGGAAATTCCTGTTACAACGGAAATATTTTCAAAACCGGAACTTCCACTTCTGAAAACTTCATCAACATCCCCAATGAAGGAGCGATTGCGTTCCTTTCCACTATTTCGGTCGGATACGATTCCCCTTTGGCGATTTATTCAACTGAATTGTACCGGGAGTTTTCTTACAAAAACTACAATCACACCTTTGGCGACCAGATCAAAAACACGATCTATCAACTGCAGCAGATCTACAGTAATTTAGCAATCGGAAGTGTTTATTACGAATCAACATGTACGCAAATGACGCTGCATGGTGATCCGATGATCAAAGTCAACGGCAGTCAAAAACCTGAAATTGACATTCCTGTTTCTGCCATTAAATTATCTCCGAACAATGTCAATTTATCGGTAGACAGCATCGAATTAACGTTTACAGTCAGAAACCTCGGGACTTCCATTAAAACACCGGTTTATGTTGAAATCAGACGCGATTTCCCGGGCAGCAATGTCGATTCGGTTCAATCGTTATTCATTTCACGTTTGAACTACGACACCACCATTACAAAGAAATTCCCGCTTCAGGCTGCGATCAGTGCCGGAGTAAACAGCTTTACCATTACCGCAGATATTCCAAATGTTTACACCGAGGAATACGAAGAAATAGATAATAACCGGGTTACTGCCAATTTCTTTCTGAACATCGACGGAATGCTTCCCGTATGGCCTTACAATTATGCGGTTATTCCTTACGATACGGTAACGGTAAAAGCCAGTACGATCAACCCAATTGCACCGATGAACACCTATTTGTTTGAGTTGGACACAACCGACACTTATAACAGTCCGCAATTGAGACGATTCTCCGTGACCGGTTTGGGAGGTGTCAAACAAGTAGCTCCCAATCAATGGCTTTCTGCAGTGGGAACTCCTTTTCCATTGGTTTGCACGGACAGCACTGTTTACTTCTGGAGAGTTTCTGTTGATTCAACGACTCCTAGCTGGACGGAATATTCATTCCAGTACATTCCGAATAAATGGGGCTGGGGACAAGATCACTTCTTCCAATTCAAAAACAACTCTTTTTCCGGTATTGATTACAACAGAAACTTACGGAAACGGGATTTTATCCTGAACGACTGGCACAAAATAGGAATCCAGGTGATGGAGACAGATGATTACTACGGATCCCTGTTTAATTCCTGGAGTATTGATCACAGCATTGTAGATTATGCAACTTGCGGGTACAATCCTTACATCTATGTTGCCGTTGTCGATAACATTACACTGAGCCCATGGAAAACGCATTGTCCTGGCTGTGGAAACGGAACACCTTCCAACAGCAACAATGATCCGTCCATGAATTTCGGCAATCAAAACAACCTTGGAAGCGTTGGCGGCCTCGGATGCAGAGACCGCTTTGAATATTACTTCACATTTAACGAAACAAGCCCTGCATCGATGGCGAACTTCATGAACATGATTCAAAACGGGATTCCCGACAGCAGTTATGTGTTGATGTATTCTCCCTTTATAACTTATTTCAGCTCCTGGACAGCCAATAACCCAAGCATCTATACGATGTTTCAAAACCTGGGCTTTCCTTCCGTTAACAGCACGCAACCCGACAAGCCATTCGCTCTTTTCTTTAAGAAAGGTACCACTTCCATGAACCAGGTCAAATTCTGGACAGACAGCGAAATCACAAATGACGTTCCGGCGGGAGTTCCAAAAATAAAAATTGACGTTGATGTTCTGAAGCCGGCATATATCGGAGTGGAAAAAACACCTCAAATCGGTCCTGCTTTCAAATGGGAAACTTTGTACTGGAGGAGAGACTCCTTGGAATCTCCTTCAACCGACAGCGTTCGCATTTTCATTGAAAAATATGACTTATTCAATGCTCCGGCAGGAATCATCGATACTGTTTTCACTCCGAATGATTCCATCATCAATCTTCAGAATATCGTAGATGCAGCCCAGTATCCACGAATCAGAATCGGAATCACCAATTCGGATAAAACGAATCTGACTCCGGCTCAAATTGATCGGATTCACGTCTTGTATCAACCCGTTCCGGAAGCTGCAATTGACGGAAGCAACGGATATTACTCTTCTTCCGGAGACACGATTTACGAAGGTCAGGATTTCGCCTTTTCCGTGGATGTGGTCAACGTCAGTCAATTCCCGATGGATTCTCTATTGATCAATTATTGGCTTGATAATCAAAATCACATTCAGCATATTATTCCTTACCCGAGACAAGACTCTCTGCGGGTGCATCAAACCTTAAGAGATACGATTCATTTCAGTTCGGTCGGAACTCCGGGATACAACACCCTTTGGATGGAAGTGAATCCTTATGTGAACGGTTCGTTGGTTCAGACGGATCAATTGGAGCAATATCATTACAACAACATTTTACAGCTCCCGGTTTTCGTTGTAGCTGATGACAAAAATCCGATTTTGGATGTGACCTTCAACGGAATGCATATCCTGAACGGAGATATTGTAGATCCTACCAGTGAGATTCTCATCACGCTGAAAGACGACAACCCGTATTGGATCATGGATAATATTTCCGACACGACACTTTTCGGGATTTATTTAACAGGTCCGGACGGAGTTCAGAAACGCATTCCGTTTATTGATGCTGCAGGAAATACCGTTCTTCAATGGTATCCGGCCACAAGTCAAAATTTGAAATTCAAGATTGTTTATCCAAAAGAATTCCTCAAGGATGGAATGTACCAGCTTTTTGTACAGGGAAGCGACCGTTCCGGAAACATTTCAGGCGATTACGAATACAAAGTAAACTTTGAAGTGATCAGGGAATCTTCCATCACGCAAATGATGAATTATCCGAATCCGTTTTCTACCAGTACGCGTTTCGTATTTACTTTGACCGGCACGGAAGTTCCGGATGATATCATTATCCAAATTATGACCGTATCAGGCCGGGTAATTCGGGAAATTACAGAAGATGAACTGGGATTGATCCGCATCGGAAGAAACATTACGGATTATGCCTGGGATGGAAAAGATGAATTCGGTGATCCGCTGGCAAATGGCGTTTACCTCTACCAGGTAAAAGCTAAAATCCAGGGCGAAGATATCAAGCACAGAGAATCAGGTGCCGATCAATACTTCAAAAAGAACTTCGGAAAAATGTATTTAATGAGATAAAAAAAGCCGGTGGAATTCCACCGGCTTTTTTTCCTTATGAATGTTTTCAGCTTTACTCTTCAAATTCTACTTTGAACATCATATCGCTTTTTTGCTTGATGTACAATTCAATTGCAAACGAATTATCTGTTAATGGAATCACCCGATTCAATGCATATTGATAAACCGAAATCCCATCTATTTTTCTCAAATCAAAAAGCGGTAAATACTTTCTTTCACCTGTTTTATTGTCTACTCTGTGCGCTGTCACATAATCTCCTCTAACCGGATTTGTAATCTCACCGGTTTCCGTCATAGATGCATTTCTCACAGGATCCAGGAACAAAGCATACGTATATTTTTCAGAAACAAACAATCTGAATGATTCAGTAATCGATCTCTTCGGAAACTTCTGCATCCAGCCCAATTCACCGTCGCCGTTGATTTTAACAAGAACTACATCTTCGTAATGATACGTATACGTTGTTCTTCCCGTTTTCGGGTCAGTTGTACTCGTGATGTAGAAAATTTCTCCTCCCAATACAATTCCTCCGTCTTCCAACACCTGGATATTACGCATGGTCAGATTGGTCATTGCCAACTTACCATCCACGTCTGCTTTTTCCATTTTCTCCTGTCTTTTTTCAGAAATCTTTTTGTACTTCTTAATGAAATCCAATGAGAATTCATAGAACTTCGGAGCACTCAGGTTTCCTTTGTTGTCAAGAATCGTAATGAAAGCCCCGTCAGCACCGTATGATTTAGGCTTGCGATAGTAGCCGGCACAAATGATATTTCCCTCTTTGTTTTCCTTCATGAAAACACCATCTGTGAGGTATTCACCCAAATTAAATTCAACTTCATTCAAACCTCCGTCTGAGTTCGCAATCAAAATCGCTAAACTTTGATTATCTGCCGATTCCCTGTTTTTACGGGTTACTTCTTCCTTGTATTTTCGGATCAAAAAGTAACCATTTCCATCTGAATCCACAGTGAAATCAAGGTTATCCATCAAACTTTCAGTGTAAGGCATTTCATATTCATTCCCCCAAATTTTATCCATCTTCGAGTCAAATGCATACATTCCGATAATATCATTATTATTGGAATCGTCTTTCACTTTCGGTTTTTTTCTATAGCTGACTACCATCATGGATCCATCGCTCGAAAGATCAAAAGAAAAACGTGGTAACGTCATTTTGCTTACCACAATTGCTCCGAAAGGAACTGAGTTTTCCGGACTTTGCATTGTAAACAACTCCTTTTCCGTTCCAACCAGCTCTAAACTTTCTGTACTTAATTCATGGGCATAAAGCGTAACTCCGTTATCCGGGCTTTTCTTAGAAAGCATCACATAGAAAACGTCTCCCATGCGTTTGATTCCTTCGTAAGCCGTTCCTTTCTCAACAGGCAAAAGTGAGGTTTTAGTTGCCTCCTGGTTCAAATTGTTTCCCGAAAATTTCTGCAAAATGAATGTCAGATCACCTTTCATTTTCAGTTTGATGCTTAGGACTTCTCCATTTCCAAGGGAATAGTAGCTTTTATCACGGGAATCCACTACCTGATAAGGTTCGCTTTTGATGATTTTCACTTCAGTAGGAAGGGGAATTTCATCCTGTGCAACCAGTGAAAAGCTCCCCAACAAAAGCAGGAATGTTACATTGATTATTTTCATTTCTTTCTTGTTTTGCACAAATGTAGCAAAACGAAACGTCTAAAAGAATCTGCAGGAAAAGATCGCGGTATCGTCGACCAATTTGCGGTTTCCGCGCCATTCGTCCAATTTGGAAAACACAATATTGTTCATATCTTCCATACTCAGTCTGTAGAAATTATGGTAGATTTTGATCAAACGATCCAGCTCAAAATGAGTGTTTTTTTCGTCTTCCAGTTCAACTACGCCATCTGTATATAAAATGAGCGTCGTATTAGGTTTCAGTGTCTCTTTCCCGACCTGGATAAAAGGCATTTCATCAAACATTCCCAATCCTACACAACCGATATCCAGGAGCTTTTTTTCTTTCCCGTTGGTAATAATCGGTTGGTTGTGTCCGGCATTGACGTAATCCAATTCCCGGGTTTCGGCATTGTAAACAGCAATAAAGAATGTGATGAATTTTTCTCCTTTTGCACTCGTCATTACCTTCTTGTTGAGCTCTTCAATCAGGAACTCCAATGAGAATTCCTGTATTTGATAAACCGTCGAATAAAACGTGCGTATAGTAGCCTGGAAATTGGCCATCAACATAGCAGCACTGATTCCTTTACCACTGACATCAGCGATACAAATCACATATTTATTGTCTCCAAGCGGAATAAAATCATAATAATCTCCACCAACTTCATGACGGGGAATATATTTGGCAGAAATGTCCATCTGCCTGTTCGATGGTAAATCTGAAGGAAAAAGCAGTTTTTGCATTTCAGAGGCAACTTCGAGTTCTTTTTTCAGGCGTTCCCGCTTCAACTCTTCTTTGGCCATGCGTTTGTTTTCGATCGCCATCACGACCATATTGGTCAATGTTTGCAGGAAACGCATGTCGGCCAGCCTTTCGTGCTTTTTCATTCCGTTACCCTCAATTCCTGCAATCAGAAGATATGCCAATGGTTTATCTTTATGAAAAACGGGAACAATGATATCAAATTCATCCAGGATTGCCGAATAACTCGATTCGATTACGGTAATATCACGAAAACGATAGAGTTCTTTTTCAATGGAAATATCTTTGACTTTGCTTTTCAGCCCTACTTTCAGAAGTGAACTCCAGCCATTTTCCTTATTAAAAAGCAAGAAACGGTCGTAGCCGAGTTGTTCACGCATCACAAATTCAAACAAACGGACAATTTGATCCACACTTTGATTGGTCGCAATCGCACGCGTAAGCTCCAGCAATGAATTAAGTCGAAATTCACCTAACTCAACCTGTGACTCCAAATTCGCTATGCGTGTTTCGACTTCCATGCTTATTTTCCTCCGCTTTCTGTAAGACGGCGTAAAACTACCAGTTCTTTCATTTTCACTTTTGACTCATCGCACGGGCTTCCGAAGTAAACTTTTCCGCCGTCCAATGATTTCGCGATTCCTGATTGAGCCAAAACAACTGCTCCGTCTCCAATCGTGATTCCGGATGCGCAGCCAACTTGTCCCCATAAAGTAACACTGTCACCAATATTGCAGCAACCTGCGATTCCTACCTGGGAAGCAAAAAGGCAATTTTTCCCGACGATTGTATCATGTCCGATCTGAACCAGGTTATCGATTTTCGTTCCTTCACCGATTCGTGTTATAGCACTAACACCGGCATCAATGGTAGAACCGGCACCGATTTCCACATTTTTCTCAATGTAAACAAATCCGCAGCTGTGCATTCTGTCGTAACCGGAAGGTTTCTTTTTGAAATAAAAAGCATAATGCCCGATAACGGCATTTGGTCCGATAATGACATTTTCCTCAATAACGGTTCCATCTCCAATATAAGCTCCGGGATGAATGGTGACATTTTCACCGATAATCACATCGTGACCGATAAAACAATTGGGAGAAAGATGGGCAGAATCAGCAATCTGACAGTTTTCTCCGGTCATAGACATCTGAGGTCTGTAAGGAGAAAACTTGCGGGTCAATTTATTGTAATCATCAAATGGTTCCGGAGAAATGATGAGTGCTTTTCCTTCCGGAACATCCACCACTTTATCGATCAAAATAAACGTCGCAGCAGAATTCAATGCTTTATCGTAGTACTTGGGGTGATCGACAAAAACCAAATCTCCCGGTTCAACCCGATGAATTTCATTAATCCCTGTTACGATCAAAGATTCATCCCCGACTACTTCTCTGCCAAGGAATTGCGCGATTGCGCCAACTGTATGTATGCTTCCGATTTTCATAGACTTACTCAATATAAAAGTAAGACCTATTCGAGCTCCTTTCTTCTGAAGCTTGATTACTTATAAAACCGGAATTGTTTACAAGTCGATTATTTGGGAAATCTTATTTGTACCAATGAATCTTTCAATTTCACTGCTCCATGAAAATACCGGATTTCATCCGGTAAATTAAATCTTTGCAGCTGACAAACCAGGTTTTCTCAGCTGCATTCGAAATTAATAGTTTATAAGTTTTTCCAGGGCTGTTTTTACTTTTTCCGCATTAGGAAGTAATTCCGCTTCCAAAATTGAATTCAAAGGAATCGCAGGCGTATCAATTGCTCCAACAATTCCAATCGGAGCATCTAAATGCGTAAAGCAATCTCGTTGGATCCTTCCTGCCAAACCAAGCGTAAACGAAGCTTCAACAGATTCTTCCGTAACCAAAAGTACTTTCCCGTGTTTCTCAACAGAAGCAGCAATGGCTTCCATATCCAACGGATTGATCGAACGCAGATCCAACACTTCTACTTGCCCTTCGAATTCTTTTGCAGCTTCCAACGTCCAGTAAACACCTCTTCCGTATGTTACCACCACACACGATTCTCCTTTTTCAATTGCAGCGGCAGAAGCTTCCTGTACGATACGCGCCTTCCCAATCGGAATCATGTAATTTTCATCCGGTTCGATAGACATTGCTCCTTCTGTTCCCGGAATTTTTGACCAGTAAAGTCCTTTATGTTCCAAAATAACTACCGGATTCGGATCGTAATAAGCTGCTTTCAACAAACCTTTCAAATCGGCTCCCGTAGATGGGTAAACCACTTTAATTCCGCGGATATTTGCCAATACAGATTCCACACTGGAAGAATGGTAAGGACCTCCCGAACCATATGCTCCAATTGGAACACGAATTACACAACTCACGGGCCATTTTCCATTTGACAAATAATTCGAACGGGATACTTCCGTGAATAATTGATTTAGTCCCGGCCAGATATAATCTGCAAACTGTACTTCTACGAATGGTTTCAAGCCAACTGCAGACATTCCGACTGTCGATCCGATAATAAATGCTTCCTGGATTGGCGTGTTGAATACGCGATCATCTCCAAAAGTTTGCGCCAATGTAGCTGCTTCTCTGAAAACACCGCCTAATCTTCCTCCAACATCTTGCCCGTACAACAAGGCTTCCGGATGCTGAGACATTATTTCACGAACAGCAAACAAGGCACTGTCAACCATCACGGTTTTCTTTTTACCTGCAGGCTCTCGTTCACCAACTTCTTCCGTAACCGGAGTAGGTGCAAAAATAAAATCAGTAACACTTGAAGGTGTTGGTTCTTCTGCATTTAATGCTTTGTCATAATCCGCATCTACTAACTTACGAGCGTCGGATTCAATATTAATGATATCAGCTTCCCCTTCCAATTCCCGGATCATTTCTTTCAATTTCGGGTATGGATCTCTGGTTGCAGCTTCTTCCAAATCATCGCGATACCACTCTTTTCTCACACCTGAAGTATGATGTCCTAAAAGCGGAACTTTTGCATGAATGATGAACGGTCTTCTTTCTTTTCGAACAATTTCGAAAACCTCCTGAACTGTTTGATAAGACAAATCGAAATCACTTCCATCAATTGTTCGGACTTCCAAACCTTTAAACCCTTGTGCATAATGCGTAATATCCTGAGCTCTTGTTTCTGCAGCATTTGCAGAAATATCCCAACCATTATCCTGAACCAGGTACACAATCGGGAATTGTTTCAACGCAGCCATTTGAAAAGCTTCGGAAACTTCCCCTTCCGTACAGGAAGCATCTCCCAGTGAACAAACCACAATCGGATTCTCTCCATTGAAATCCTCCGCAAGACCTAGCTTCTCTTTGTACTGAATTCCCATCGCAATCCCTGTTGTAGGAATTGCCTGCATTCCTGTTGCAGAAGACTGATGCGGAATCTTTGGCATGTTATCGCGATTCAGCGATGGATGCGAGTAATAAGTTCTTCCTCCTGAAAACGGATCGTCTTTCTTTGCAAATACCTGGAGCATCAATTCGTATGGAGTCATACCGATTCCCAAAAGAATACTGTCATCACGATAATACGGAGAAACCCAATCCTGCGGTTTCAATTGCAAACCAACAGCCAGCTGAATAGCTTCATGTCCTCTGGAGGTTGCATGCACATATTTTGCCGTGACCTCTTTGTTTGCTTCATATTTCTCAGCCAATGTTTTTGCTGTAGCCATCAATCGAAATGCTTTCAGCAAAACATCTTTGTTTGTACGAATAGTAGATTCCATGGTCTTTGAAAGAATATCTGACATTTGGAGTATTTTTCCAACAAAGATAAGATTCAAAAAGAAAAGCACGGAATAAATCAGGAATATTCCGTGGCATTTTCTGTGAAATTTTAAAGAGTATTATTTCAGAATTGAGAGATATCTTTCAAGACTTTGCCTTTCAATTTCAGCTACAAAACGAATAAAAGAATCTTTTTTTCCGGAAGTCTGAACATCATCCAACGCTTCATAATAAGCATATCTGGAAGGATTGTCCCCTTTAATATTTGCAATCACAAGCCCATTTTGTAAAAGAATCATATTCATAATCAAACGGGAAGTTCTTCCATTGCCATCAATAAATGGATGAATGGTAACCAAACGTTCATGCATTTCTGCTGCCAAAACTACCGGATGTAAAGCCATTCTATTGCGTTCGTACCAAATAAAATAGTCTTCCATCTGCTTCTCAACAAGATAAGGTGCTGGTGGCATATGCGCACTTCCTTGTATCATTACTTGAATCCTGCGAAACTTTCCCGCTTCTTCCGGATTTATTCCACGCAAAATAAGATTATGAACACTCAACAGTTCTCTTTTCGTTATGATTGCATTTTTTGCAACCAAATCTTTCACATAATGAATCGCTTCTCCATGATTAATCGCTTCTAAATGCTCGCGCATACTTTTCCCTGAAACGGTAAGACCTTTATTGACAACCAAATCTGTTTCACGTAATGTCAATGTATTCCCTTCTATGCGATTACTTTCAAAAGTATACTCTAATTCCAACGCCTCTGTAATCCGATGATTTTCAAATGAACGGATGGTATCTAATTCTCGTTTCATTTCATCAATTTCAGCGAGTGTTTTCTCAATAGATAAATCTTCGAATTTTCTCTTGGGACGATAGCTTGCCAATTCTTCCTGAACCATTTCCAAAACCTCATCTGCAAAAACATATTGCCTGACTTCCATCAAAACTTTTTCTTTCAGCCAGGCTTTCATCAATTCGTCAAAATCAATTGAAAGGATATTTGCCAGCTCTACAATTTGAGTTTCTGTTGGTATTCGTTTGCCGTTTTCAAACTTGCTAATCAGAGATTGATCAACCCCTAGTAAGCTTGCCAACTCACGAGAACGCATCCTTTTCTTTTTTCTAGCAGCTTGAATAACATTTTTCATGACTCTATTTTTCATGACTAATTTAGTCATATTTTTTGGTTTTCAAAAAAAGAGAGGAGTTTTTTTCTCCTCTCTTCTCTTATTTATTATGTTCAATGATATAATCTAAGACTTTCTGTATCAGATGAACTCTGTCTTTCCCGATAACATTATGCTTATGCATTGGATAATGGAAAAAATCGATTTGAATTCCCAATTCAATAAATCTTTTCAGTAACGCATCGTTATGTTGAGGAACAACTACGTCATCTACCGTACCATGAATCAACAACAAATCACCTTTTAGCTTATTTGCATGGGTAAACAAGGAAGCTTCCTCATATCCTTTTTGATTCTCTTCCGGCCGATCCATATAACGCTCTCCATACATCACTTCATAATATTTCCAATCCGTTACCGGTCCACCGGCAACTCCCACTTTGAATGTTTCGGCTTGTTTCAACATCAGGGAAGTTGTCATAAATCCTCCGAAAGACCAACCATGAACAGCAAATCGGGATGAATCTACATAAGCTAATGATTTCAAATAATCAATTCCTTTCATTTGATCTTTGATCTCTACCGTTCCCAATTGTCTGTGAATCTGACTTTCAAATGCAAATCCACGCTCACCTGACCCGCGATTATCCAATGTAAACACCAGGTAACCTTGCTCTGCCATCCAATACATCCACAAATTAGCTCCATCCAACCATGAATTGGTAATCATTTGCGCATGCGGGCCTCCGTAAACATAAACCATTACCGGATATTTTTTATTCGGGTCGAAATTACTTGGCTTGATCAATCTGGTATACAATACCGAACCATCATCTGCTTTGATCTGGCCAATATCAGCTGTTCCGATAGCTACGTCCACCAACTTGTTTTTAGCCGTTAACAAAGTCTTTGTAATTTTTCCAGCAACCGTTTTCAACTCCACTTTTCCAGGAACAGCGTGAGAAGAATATGAATCAATGAAATAAGTCCCTGTTTCGTTAACAGCAATTGAGTGAGTTCCTTCTTCCAATGTCAGACAACGTTGTTTTCCGTTCAGATCAACTGCATAATAAAGTGTGTTCAATGCACTCGTTCCTGTTGCAGCAAAAACAACCTCTTTTCCTTTATTAATGGATTGTAGAATTTCTTTTGTTACAAATTTATTTGCCGTCAATTGCTTGATCAACTTTCCGTCTATTGAATAATAATACAGGTTATTAAATCCGTCGCGTTCTGAAATCCAAATGAAGTTATTCGAGTTCGCCAATGGAAAAAATGCGGGATGTTCCGGTTCGATCCACTTATCATTCTGTTCCTCCAAAATCGTTCTGACCAAGTTCCCGGTTTTTGCCTCATACTGATTCAACCACATATGATTCTGCTCACGATTCACTTCTGCAACCAATACAAAACTCTCATCCGGTGTCCAGCTAAGATTTGTCAGGTAGCTATCCTTCCCTCCTTTTGGAGTAAAGAAAACCGTTTTTCCGTCAGAAACAGAGTAAATCCCAACTTTAGGTTTCTCGGATCCTTGTCCGGCCATCGGATACTTGATATTCATCAATTCAGCAGGAACTTTTGTAATATCTACCAACGGATATTCTTTTACATCTGTTTCGTCCTTTTGATAAAATGCCAGGTAAGCACCTTTTCCAGACCAAAAAATACCATCCGTAATACCGAACTCACTTCTGGCATATGTCTGACCCGAAACAATATTTTTATCCGTATTCGCTGTTACTGCAATCTTTTCTCCTTTTGAATTGACAATCCATAGATTATTCTCTACCGTATAAGCAGCACTTCCTGTGGTTGTTTCATATTCTGCACCAGCCCCTTCTTCCGGAACAGAAACCAATTTAGCCCCTGTTTTTGTCTTCAGATTATAATTGTAATAATTATTCCCGTCTGTCAACAACAACTCATCCGCATTGCGAAATGAAAAGCCATAAAAACTATACAATTGTGCACCCAAAGCAGTATTCGCAGCCTGGATTGTCAAAATTTGCTCCGGCTCTGTTTTCTTCACTGAACCCTGGTACATTACCTGGTAATTATTACTCAGATAAACATAAGAATCCGTTCCCGGAATCCAGGTAAAGGCATTAAATTGTTCATCTCTGAATGCCCTGTTTTGTTGTAATACAGCTTCAGAAAGCGTTAATTGTTTCTTTTGGGCAAACGTACATGTTCCCGCAATTAGACAGACAAATAGTCCGAAATACTTATTCATACCTATGATCTTTGAATGAATTTATTGAAAAATGTTTCTAGTGGCAATCCGGCTTGAAAACAACTATCCAGCGTTTCCAGCAAATGATCTTCCAAAATCAGACCGGAATCGAATTCTGTCATGAAATACCACTGTTTATTTAAAATATAAGGTTGCTTTTCCGCAGCTTCCTTGAATTCTTTTGGAGCAATTTTATTTCTCTCTCCGCGCACTTCTCCGAAAACATCGACGAAGGTTTTATCCGTGATCAAGCTATTAAACTCTTTTTGATTCAATGCAATTCCTTCCCGAACTGCATACAAATCATCTTTGTCGATCTCATAAATTCCACCGTAAACACGAACTGCCTCCGGACCAAATTCGAAATACACGCCATGAATACTCTTCGACTTTTTCCCGTTTGGAGCAACAACCGCCGAACACAATAATTTATATGGTGTTTTGTCTTTTGAGAAACGGATATCCCTGTTAATCCTGAAAATACATTCAGACGCTTTTAAATCTTTAAAGCTCGGATGTGACTTTGCAAGATAATCGATAAAAGTCTGAACAAAGTCTGCAAAGGGTTTCTTTACTGAACTTTCGTATCGTTTTCTATTCGAATCAAACCACTCTTTGTGATTGTTTGCAGCTAATTCAATAAAGAAATCAAGATAATCTTTTGTAAAATATGCCATGTCTCAAAGATAATATTTATCCGGTTCAAAGACTTGTTGATTTTTACCGATCTTGGTTAAGCGGTTTATACAAACGAATTCGGCAGATTAAACTACATTTGCATCAAACAATTTAAAAACATGGCACAAGTCTCCATAGGACATATTGAAGCAGCTATCCAGAAAGTGGATAGTTTAGACGACAACGCATTAGACAGATTATCCGAAGCGCAAACAACCGCACAACCGGTTCTTTTGGGTTACATCATGTCTGCAGCACAGGAATACCAGAACGAAGGACTGGAAAGCTTACTGATTTATTACTTTACAGTCGTTTTAGAAGCTTATTCTTTGGCAGGATTACACCCAAAAAGTGTGACAGATGAGTTAATCGATGATTTTGAAGAGCCTTACTTCCAATTATTGGATGAATACTTCGAAAACGAAGACGAAAGTATCCTGGAAGAATTTTCCGATCAACCGGATTTGGTGAAATTCATGGCTATGGAAATCGGAATGGAAGATGCTGACGGAGTTACTTTGGATGACGAAACGGCAACACAGTTGTTCATTGTTATTTTGGCAATGATTTCACTTCTTTCAAGATCATTAGACTAAATGAAAAGTCCTCAGGATATCGTAAACGAAATGATGAGTACGGATGCCTTTTCCCAATGGTTAGGCATCCGGATTCTTGAAATCGAAGCCGGATTCTGTAAACTTTCTATCACCGTTCGCCCCGAAATGCTGAACGGACACCAAACCGCCCACGGCGGAATCTCCTACTCCATTTCTGATTCCGCACTCGCTTTTGCATCAAACAGCCGCGGACAAAAAGCAGTCAGCATTGAAACATCCATCGCACATATTGCGCCCGTTTTCACCGGCGATGAGTTGTTGGTTATCTGCAAGGAAATAAATTGCGGGAAAACAATTGGACGCTATGAATCAATTGTTTATAACCAAAATCAAAAAATTATTGCTAAATTTAACGGAACGGTATTCCGCCATCCCGAACTCTGGTAAATTCCATCAAAAAAATTCCATAAATTATTATGCATACATAATAATGTTTTGTATATTCGTATCAAGTGAAAGAATATGCAAAATAAACCCCAATATCTGATCGACTTAGATGTTCGATTGACATGGCACAAAATGTCGCGCATGTATAACCAACGAGCTAACAGCTACGGAATCAGCATGTCTGTTGGCTTCATCCTTCTTCATGTTGATAAAGAAGGAACTCCAAGCACCCAATTAGGCCCCCGCATGGGAATGGAACCGACCAGTCTTTCCAGAACTTTAAAAACCATGGAGGAAAAAGGATTCATTCGCAGAGAAGAAGATAAACTCGACAAACGAATCGTTCGTATTTTCCTTACCGAAGAAGGGTTGAAAGCCCGTTATATTGCCCGTGACGTTGTATTTGAGTTCAATAATAAAGTCATCGAGCGAATTCCGAAAGAACACATTGAAATTTTTGAATCAGTCATCAACCAAATCCAGGGAATTATGGATGAGGAAGATTCTGTTTCATCAGAATAAGAGAAAAGCACTGCCTTTGATAAAAGACAAGCGTTAGCGCAGTCATGATGAGCAGTCATAATAACAAATTACCGTGATAAACGAAGAAAAAGTCACGGCAGAATCAATAAAAAAATCAATTATGAATAGACACATTAAAAAAGTGGCCATTTTGGGATCAGGAGTTATGGGATCCAGAATTGCCTGTCACTTTGCCAATGTAGGATGTGAAGTATTATTGCTTGATATTCTGCCAAAAGAACCCAATGACGCTGAAAAGGCAAAAGGATTAACTCTGGAAAGCAAAGCTGTCAGAAACCGTATCGTCAATGAAGCGTTACAGTTTGCTTTGACTTCCAATCCTTCTCCGATTTACAGGAAATCATTCGCTTCCCGTATCCAAACAGGAAACTTCGAGGATGACATGGCAAAAATTGCAGATGTAGACTGGATTATCGAAGTGGTAATCGAACGTTTGGATATCAAACAACAGGTTTTTGCCACTGTCGAAAAGTTCAGAAAACCGGGAACATTGATTTCGACAAACACTTCCGGAATTCCGATTCATTTAATGCTCGACGGAAGATCCGATGATTTCAAAAAACACTTTGCCGGAACTCACTTCTTCAATCCTCCAAGATACCTTCCTTTACTGGAAATCATTCCAACATCCGAAACTGCTCCTGAAATCATCAATTTCTACATGTCTTTCGGATCGAAAATTCTTGGAAAGAAAACTGTCTTGTGTAAAGACACTCCCGCATTTATTGCAAACAGAGTCGGAGTATTCAGTATCATGGCTTTATTCCATGCTGTCGGAGAAATGGATTTAACGATTGAAGAGGTCGATAAATTAACCGGTCCTGTTTTGGGAAGACCAAAATCCGCTACTTTCCGTACCTGTGATGTGGTTGGTTTGGATACCCTGGTTCACGTAGCAGACGGATTGAGAGAAAATTGTCCGGACGACGAAGAAAAAGCCTTATTTGAAGTTCCTGCTTTCGTAAAGAAAATGGTCGAAAACAATTGGCTTGGAAGTAAAACCAAGCAAGGTTTCTTCAAAAAAACAGTTGACGCAGAAGGCAAAAAAGTATTCCTTGCCCTGAACCTGAAAACACTGGAATACGAACCGAGCAAAAAGGTTTCCTTCCCTACTTTGGAAATGACCAAAGCCATCGACGATTTGGAACAACGCACCAAAATGTTGTTCATGGGAATGGATAAAGCAGGTGAATTTTACCGCAAAACATTCGGAGGTTTGTTTGCTTACGTAACCAATCGCATTCCCGAAATTTCCAATGATCTATACAAAATTGATGACGCCATCAAAGCAGGTTTCGGATGGGAATTAGGTCCTTTCGAAACATGGGACGTCATCGGATTCAAACAAGGAAAAGAACTGGTAGAAAAAGCAGGTAAAAAATTACCGGCTTGGGTTGCTGAAATGGAAGCAGCTGGCTTTACCAGTTTCTACAAATCCAAAAACGGAAAGCGTTTATATTACAACCAACAAAGCAAATCCTATGAAATCATTCCGGGAACGGAAGAATTGGTTTCTCTGCAAGCCTTGAGAGTTTCCAACAAAGTTTGGGGCAATTCCGATACGACTTTGGTTGATTTGGGAGACGGAATCCTGAACCTGGAATTCCACACCAAAATGAATACGATTGGCGGCGGCGTGATTGAAGGAATCAACAAAGCAATTGATTTGGCCGAAAAAGATTACAAAGGATTGGTGATTTCCAATACCGGAGGAAACTTCTCTGCCGGAGCGAATGTCGGGATGATCTTCATGATGGCTGCAGAACAGGATTACGATGAATTGAATTTCGCTGTGAAATCCTTCCAGGACACGATGATGCGTATTCGTTACTCGAACATTCCGGTAATTGCAGCTCCTCACAACATGGCATTGGGCGGTGGTTGCGAATTATCCATGCATTCGGACAAAGTAGTTGCTCACGCAGAATTGTACATGGGATTGGTTGAATTCGGTGTCGGATTGATTCCTGGTGGAGGAGGTTCCAAAGAATTCGCGAAAAGATTCTCGGAAGAACTGAAAGACGGAGATATCAAAATCAACCGTCTGCGCGAACGTTTCCTTTCCATCGGACAGGCAAAAGTTTCCACTTCGGCGTACGAAGCATTTGATTTGGGTTATTTGCGTTTGGGAACGGATGAAGTGGTTGTTTCGAGAGAATATCAATTGACTCGTGCAAAAGCTGCTGCTTTGGAATTAGCTGTGAAAGGTTATATCGCACCGAAAAGAGAGAAAAACATTACTGTTTTAGGACAGGAAGGTCTCGGAATTATTTATGTCGGAGCGAACTCGATGAAATCCGGACATTACATGTCGGAACACGACCAGGTCATTTCTGAAAAGCTTGGCTGGGTAATGTGCGGCGGCGATTTAAGTGAAAACACAGTTGTTTCGGAACAATATTTATTGGATCTGGAGCGAAAAGCATTCGTGGAATTGTGCCAGCAGCGCAAAACGCTTGAGCGCTTGGAAAGTTTGGTGAAATCGGGGAAAATTTTGAGAAATTAGAAAGACTAAAGACCTTAGACAACAGACTAAAGACTTGATGAAGATGTCGAAACACAATTTTAGAAAACTGGAAATTTGGATACAATCAATTGAAGTTGTAAAAGAAGTTTACAAGATTATTGCATTATTTCCTATTGAAGAACGATTCGGTCTGAAATCTCAAATGTCCAGATGCGCAATTTCTGTTCCATCAAACATTGCAGAAGGAAGCAGTCGTAGTTCCGTTAAAGAGTTTTCACATTTTTTAGACATTGCCTTGGGCTCAAGTTTTGAACTAGAGACTCAGTTAATCATTGCTCAAGAATTGTTTCAAACCGACAATGAATTAATTATTGAAAAATGTCAGAATTTACAACGAATGATAACTGGATTCAAACAAAGAATTAATCATTAAGACAAGGAGACCAGGACAAAAGAAGTTAAATCAAAGTCTTTTGTCTCTGGTCTTAAAGTCTCAAATCTTAAAAAAATGAACAAAGCATATATCGTAGCGGGATTCCGCTCAGCAGTAGGAAAATCAGGGAAAGGAGGATTTCGATTCTACCGGCCCGACGATTTAGCGGCACGCGTCATTGAACATTTGGTGGCAAGCGTACCACAAGTAGAAAAAACGCGAATCGATGATGTCATCGTAGGAAATGCAACTCCGGAAGCGGAACAGGGACTGAATGTCGGTCGATTGATTTCGCTGATGGGATTGAAAACGGACAAAGTTCCCGGAATGACGGTAAACCGTTACTGTTCATCCGGTTTGGAAACCATCGCAATTGCGCAGGCAAAAATTGAAGCCGGAATGGCAGATTGCATCATTGCCGGCGGAGTTGAATCCATGTCGGTCATGGCGATGGGCGGTTGGCGAATTGTTCCGAATCCGAAAATCGGGAAGGAAAACCCAACCTGGTATTGGGGAATGGGATTAACGGCAGAAGCGGTTGCAACACAATTCAACGTCAGTCGTGAAGACCAGGATATTTTCGCCTTGCATTCGCATGAAAAAGCATTGAAAGCAATCGCTGAAGGAAGATTCAAAGAAGATATCGTTCCAATTGAAGTGGAACATATTTTCCTGGATGAAAACGAAAAACGACAAGTTAAGAACTACATTGTCGACACAGATGAAGGTCCGCGCGCTTCGACCATCGAAGGACTTGCACGATTGAGACCTGTTTTCGATGCGCAGGGAAGTGTAACGGCAGGAAACTCTTCTCAAACTTCAGACGGAGCTGCATTTGTCATGGTGATGTCGGAGAAAATGATCAAAGAATTAAACATCGAACCGATTGCACGTTTACACAGTTATGCTGTTGTTGGTGTTGAACCACGCATCATGGGAATCGGGCCGGTTGAAGCCATTCCGAAAGCGCTGAAACAAGCGGGATTAAGTCTGAACGATATCAACTTGTTTGAATTGAACGAAGCATTTGCTTCTCAATCTCTGGCAGTTATTCGTGAAGTTGGTCTGAATCCGGATATCGTAAACGTAAACGGTGGAGCCATTGCTTTAGGCCACCCGCTTGGATGTACCGGAGCAAAACTAACAGTTCAGATGTTGAATGAACTTCGCAGAAGAAAACAAAAATACGGAGTTGTCACCATGTGTGTCGGAACCGGACAAGGTGCTGCCGGAGTGATTGAATTATTGAAATAAATCATTTCAGAAATAGCTTAAAACGTCATTCATCTCCTGATGAGTGGCGTTTTTCATGTTATAATTCTCTAAAACTAAAAACAAGACAAGCTTTTTCTTAATTTCGAAGGAAATATGGAAAAAGTCCCTCAAAAAATATCAAAAGTTCAAATGACAAGCCACGCCTTGATCATTTTTACCATTGTTGTGGTGACACTTTATTTGGGGCAAAGTCTTATCATTCCACTCATTTTCGGGACAATTCTCTGGCTTTTGATGCGGAAGATCCGCTCCTTATTTTATGTCATCGGATTGCAGGATCGCTTTTTCCCGAAAGGACTCAAAACACTTCTCAGTTCAGCCATTCTGTTTTCCTCTGTTTGGGTCATCGGGATGATTTTTGAGAAAAACATCCAGGAATTGATCAAATATTACGATGATTACAACACCAATTTCATTTCAATTCTGAAAGATTTTGATCATGTATCCGGCTACAAAATCGAAGATCTGACGAAAAGTTTCAATTCGAATGATCTGATCAGTAAGTACATTACTTCGGCACTCAGTTCACTGCAAACAATCATTTCGAATGTGGTCATTGTGTTGATTTACATGCTCTTCATTATCCTGGAAGAATCTTCTTTCAAGTTCAAGGTAAAAGCCATGTTTCCGGAGAAAGAAGCTTATGATGAACGCATTGCAGTGATCCGCAGAATTGAAAAAGCAATCACGAATTACCTTGGAATCAAATCACTCATTGCTTTGGTTTCTTCCAGCATCGGATATTTGATTTTCACCTTAATAGGTCTACACGCTCCGTTTTTCTGGGCTTTATTGATCTTTATGTTCAGTTTCATTCCGTTCTTCGGTGTATTGATCAGTTCGTTTTTACCGGCCATTTTTTCCATTATTCAGTTCGGAACCTACAGCGAATCGTTGATCATTCTTTTCAGCACCGGGTCCATCCAGTTTATCGCCGGGAATATCGTCGAGCCGAGAATCATGGGAAACACCATGAATGTCAGCCCGATTGTCGTAATCCTGTCACTTGGTTTTTGGGGTTTCATTTGGGGACTTCCCGGCATGTTCCTCAGCGTTCCGATTACCGTAATCATGGTGATTATTTTCTCTAAATTCAAGTCTACAAGAGGAATTGCAATCTTACTTTCCGAGAAAGGAGAAATCGAACATTAATGAAAGCCTTTTTATTCTTTTGTTTCCTGCTTACATCTTTCGGTTCTTTTTCTCAATTTGAGGATGAAATCGAGGATAAACCTGTTTTTGGCGGGACAAATATTATTGCAAAAAATGCAGCCGGACAAGTCGGTGTCAGATCTGTTGACGGAAAGGAAATTATTCCTTTTGTTTACTCCAAAATCATCGAGAATCATTTAGGTTTGTTCGTCTTCAAAATCAATAAATCCAACGGATACGAACGTTCCTATTCATTGGGGTATTACAACCGGCAATTCAAACAGGTTCTTCCTTGTCAATACAACAGCTTACTGGCTTTGGACGAAGGCTACATGATTGCGTCCCAGAACAGCGACAAAAAATTCGGGCTGATTGACACTATCGGAAGAATCATCATTCCGTTCGAATACGAAGAAATGGCTGCTCCAAGTGAAGGTCTTTACCTCACAAAACTGGAGGGGAAATACGGTTTTATCAACAAGAAAAATCACGTCGTAGTTGATCACGAATTCACTTACGCAAGCCCTTTTTCAGAAGGTTTCGCAGCAGCAAGTAAATCCGGACTGATCGGATACATCAATCGCAAAGGAGATTTCGAAATCAAAGAACAATTCACTTCAGCCGATGATTTCGCGTATGGCTACGCCCAGGTTTTCTTCTATAATCAGACAAGTATCATTGATCCGAACGGCATCATCCTGTTTCCTTTTATTTTTAAAAGTATTCATGCTGTCGGAAACGGGCAGTTTGTTTTTGAAGCCGGCGAAAACTTGCGGAAAACATTAGTCTCAACACTTCCGAAACTGGGAGTTGCGCAACGTCCGAACGAACTTTCTCAATACGATTCATTGGTTTCAACCATGGATTCTGAAATCGATTCCGAAACGCTGGAAGAGAAATTTATGGGCGTTTTGAACCTGAACAAACAATTGATCGGGGGAAATGGATTTCAGCAAGTGATTCATTTGATTTCGGAAGATCAGAACCAATTGTATGCTGTTCAGAGAAAAGGCAACAGCGAGGAGAATTCTTCTAAGATTTACAATTTCGCACTGATGGACGGAAACGGAAAATTGCTCACGGATTATCGTTTTTTTGAGGTAAAACCAGAAGAAGGAATCGTTATCGAAGAATTAAACGATGCTTTTATCAGTTATCGTGTAGATGCTTCCGGAAAGTTAACCAAACTGAATTAAGAGTTAGTTCTCTTTCTTATCCGGATCTTTCTTCACCTCTTCTTCCTTGATGACTTCACGTGGTTTCAACAATTCCTGCCAGGTTTTAGGCCGAAGCAGCGGATTCCATTTAAATTCCGGTAAAAATTGTTCTTCCGGATCAATCTGGTTAATCGGGTAAAACTTCCCGTCCGGCTGATTGAGATAAGTCACACCAACCACTTCTCCACTATCAAGATAAACCCTCAAATCCGAAGAAAAAATCCGGTTCAATCCTTTTCTTTTGATAACAATTGCCGTATCTGTTTTTACTTCTTCTTCCGGGTAGAAAACGGTTTTTGCCTGGCCGATCACATCCGATCGTGTCAATTCATTATTCTTGAAATAAGACCAGATTTCTTTTCCGGAAAGCTGATTGTAATATTTTCCGGAATCCAATTCATTCGCAGCAAATGCCTTCGGATAAAGATGTGCTTTCTCGATCAGCGTATCATTTTTCACAAATACGCGAATCGTGTCGCCGATCAATTCGGAATTGTAACTCCAAAAATGGGCATTTCCCCACAAATCCATGATTCCCTCCGATTTTTTGTAGTCAAGCGAATCGGACACTCCCTGGATTTTATTCTGGAAAATCCGCACATCCTTTCCTCCTCTTATCCGAAGCGTTTTTTCCAGTGTATCTCTGACATGAAACAAGGTATCCGCACGAAGAAACAAGGTGTCTTTGGATTTCATGATGCGAATCAACGGAAAGTCCGTGAGAACATCTGTGAGTGTTTTTCCATCCGAAGTAAAATGTCCGGCATTGAACTGTACTTTCTGTGCCGTATCAATCATTTGTACATTTCCTTTCCCGAGCGCATATTTTCGTTTGGGCGCATAAAACAAACTGTCCCCGGTAATGATCCGCGGTTCCTGTTCAATCTTTGCGTTTTGCGTCAACAAACCTTCTTCCGTTTCGACATGATACCAGCCCCGGTCGCAATAAAACTTCGAGTCTTTTGTCGTTCCGATGGTCGGGCCATAAAAAAACACCTTGTGAACCAGGTAATTGTAATGAAGTGTATCGGTCGTGAGTTTCAGATCATCACTTTTGTAAACGACATTTCCTTTAAAGAAAGCTTCTTCCGTGTTCGGATAAAAATACCCGAATACACTTGTCAACACTTCATTCGTGGTGATATTTTCAATCCGGCCTTTGTTCCGGTAAATTGCTTTGGAGCTTTTCGCGTCATAATCCAATGAATCGGTTGTGACCTTGTATTCCCGGTCACGAATCCGAACATGTCCCCACAACTTTGCCAGTTTTGTTCTTCCGTTGTAATAAAGCGAATCACAGAACAAATTCAGCGTATCGGCTTTGTTGATCTGTACTTTTCCGTAAGCCCAAACTTCGCCGGTTTTCTCTTTGTAATGTGCAGAATCACAAAACATGACATTTCCCTGGTATTTGAAATTCAGGAAACCGGTTAATCGTTGTTTCCCAGTTCGTTCGTCGTAAGAAAGCTTTTTCGCTCCCGGAAGTAATTCAAGCCAGGAACTCTGCGCCATTGAAAATTGCGTGCACACAAAAATTGCGCTTAAAAAAAGCGCAATTCGATAAAGATATGTGTTGAATAATTTCAAATTATCTCGTTGCCAACGTTTGTTTACGATCCGGACCTACAGAAACTGTTGTTACCGGTACTTGCAAATGTTGTTCCAAATATTTCACGTAGTCTTTCAATGCTTCCGGAGCTTCAGCGTAAGAAGTCAAACCGGTCAAATCTTTATTCCATCCCGGAATATCTTCATAAACCGGCTCGATTGTTACTCCGTCGATATCGTAAGGCATGTAATCCTGCTCCACTCCGTCAACCTTGTATTTCGTACACGCACGAATTGTTTCGAATGTATCCAAAACGTCTGCCTTCATCATTGCCAATTCGGTTACACCGTTGATCATGATAGCGTATTTCATTGCCGGAAGATCAATCCATCCACAACGACGTGGTCTTCCGGTTGTAGCACCGAACTCACGTCCTTCTTTGCGTATTTTCTCACCGATTTCGTTTTCCAATTCTGTTGGGAATGGTCCGGAACCAACACGTGTACAGTATGCTTTGAAAATCCCGATTACGTCTCCGATTTTTGAAGGCGCAATTCCAAGCCCTGTACAAGTTCCTGCCGTTACGGTATTGGAGGATGTTACAAAAGGATAGGTTCCGAAATCGATATCCAACATCGTTCCCTGAGCTCCTTCCGCCAATACTTTTTTACCCGCTTTCATAGCATCGTTCATGTATTGTTCGCTGTCAACCGCAGTTAATCCTCTCAATATTTCAATTCCTTCCATCCATGGACCTTCCAATTCTGCCAGGTTGTATTCGAAACCTTCGTAATGCTTCAACATGTTCAAATGTTTCTCAACCAATGTCTGGTATTTTTCTTTGAATGACGGTAGGAAAATATCTCCCACACGCAAACCGTTACGGCCTGTTTTATCCATGTAAGTAGGCCCGATTCCTTTCAGCGTACTTCCGATTTTATCTTTTCCTTTTGCTGCTTCTGAAGCTGCATCCAACAATTTATGTGTTGGTAAAATCAAATGTGCTTTTCTGGAAACGATCAAACGTTCTTTCACATTGATGTTAAACGGAGCCAATTTTTCCAATTCTTTCTGAAAAACAACCGGATCGATCACTACTCCATTTCCAATCAAATTCACCACATTTCCGTGAAAAATTCCGGAAGGAATTGTATGCAAAACGTGTTTCACTCCTTCAAATTCCAGTGTGTGACCTGCATTTGGCCCACCTTGAAAACGAGCAATAATATCGTATTGCGGAGTAAGAACATCTACAATCTTTCCTTTCCCTTCATCTCCCCATTGTAATCCTAAAAGAACATCTACTTTCATGTGACTTTATTAAATTTCGCTTCAACTTCTTCTGTCGAATTGAAGCAGCTAAAAATTTCGTTTAATTTGGATATTTCGAATAGCTTTTTAACGGTTGGTTGTAAGTTGACCAACACGCAATCCAAGCCTGTTTTTCGCGATCTTGTCAGGATTCGAATAAAGAAATTAAGCCCGGTGCTGTTGCAATATTCCAAAGCGGAACAGTCACACAACACGGCTTTCAAATCTTTTGTCAATACCTGGTCTATTTGATTTAAGGCTTCAGTCAGGCCTTCATCGGAAATGATTCTTCCTGAAATTTTGACCAATACAAAATTCGATGACTTCGTTATGTCAAACTGAGCACTCATTATTGATCCTGTTCATTCTCTTCGTTTCTAACTCCATAGAAATAAAGTGAATGATGCTGAATTTTAACCCCGAAGATTTCTTCGATCGTTGCTTTAATACTTTGAATTCTCGGATCACAAAATTCAATCACTTCTCCGGTATCCGTAAGAATAACGTGGTCGTGTTGTTTTGATCCGTGGGATTTTTCAAACTGAGCCAGATTTTTCCCGAACTGATGTTTCCGAACCAGGTTACAAGCAAGTAAAAGCTCGATTGTATTGTATAAAGTTGCTCTGGAAACACGGTAGTTCTGGTTCTTCATTTTGATATACAGGGATTCGATATCAAAATGTCCTTTGTAGTTATAAATTTCCGACAAAATTGCAAAGCGTTCGGGAGTTTTTCGGTGCCCGTTTTGCTCCAAATATGCTGAAAATATATTTCTGACCGTTAACTGCAGATCTTGTTGTTGCATCTGACAATGTTGAAAGGGCAAAAGTAGTTATTTTTTTCTTCTTTAGCACCAAGAATGCTTGCCTTAATAAGAAGTTTTCAACGAATCGCGTTCCTTTTACACATACTTTCGGTTGTTAAGCAGATTTAGGCGCGAAATGAATTCAAAATTACGCTTGAATACAAAGTTTGCAGTTTCGGCATGATGGCTTGTTTCCAAATGATCAAATTGCAAAATCGATTGATTCGTATTTTGCCAAAATGGCAATTCGCAATTTTACGAATCCGTGCAAAACAACCAATGAAATATCACTTCAAGTTAATCTTCTTTCGTGTCGTAACGCTCTACGCGCTTCACTCCTTCCACTTGCTCAAACTTGCGCATCAAGGTATCCAGGTGTTCCGTATCGTAAACCAATACATGAATTCGTCCTTCAAACAATCCGTCATTGGCTTCAAAGGAAATGGATTTCATGTTCACATTCAATTCGTTCGAAATCACTTCAGTGATTTTATTTACGATTCCTACATCATCAATTCCGATTAAACGAATTGCCGCTACACGCGCCACCAGATCCTGGCTTCTCCATCTTGCCTTGATACAGCGATAGGCCATTTTTGATTGCAAATGCTCTGCATTCGGACAGTTGATGCGATGGATTTTAATTCCTTCCGAAATGGTAATAAACCCAAACACCGGATCTCCCGGAATCGGGTTACAGCAACGCGCCATTTGATATTGGATATTTTTGAAATCTTCTCCAATAATGATGGTATCTTCCTTTTTATTGATTTTCGGATAAACGTCCAGTTCGTGCTTGTCTTTATTGACTGCCGGTTTTTTCTCCAGCTGAAGCAATCCGTTTACATTATCCAATTCTCTCAGTTTCGATAAATCCAGTTTTCCTTTTGCAATGCGGATATACAAATCCGTTGCGGAAGAAAATCCATAAAAACGCTCCAAAACAGTGATGTTTTCGGATTTAAACTGAATGTGAAGCTGTTTGAATTTCCGCTCAAGAATCTCTCTTCCGTCGGCAGCAATTTCCTTACGCTCTTCATTCAGTGCCGATTTGATTTTCTGACGCGCTCTTGCCGTACCTGCCAATCGCAGCCAATCTTCCGTTGGTTTTTGTTTGGAGGAAGTAATGATTTCCAACTGATCGCCATTTTGCAATTGATAGCTCAAAGGAACCAGGCGGTTATTTACTTTCGCACCGATGCATCGATTCCCGATATCGCTGTGGATATCATAGGCAAAATCCAGGATCGTTGCTCCAACAGGAAGCACCCGCAAATCTCCTTTCGGTGTAAACACATAGATTTCATCATGGAACAGGTTCATTTTGAATTCTTCCACGAAATCCATCGCATTAACATCCGGATTTTCGAGCAAATCGCGAATCTCGGAGATCCAGCGATCAAATTTATTGTCGTCTTTCTGATTTTCTTTGTACCGGTAATGTGCCGCCAAACCTTTCTCTGCAATTTCGTCCATTCTTTTGGTACGAATCTGCACTTCGACCCATTTCCCTTGTGGTGACATCACGGTCGTATGAAGCGATTCATAACCGTTTGCCCTTGGCGTTGAAATCCAGTCTCTCAAACGATCCGGGCTTGGCTGATAGAAATCAGTTACAATCGAGTAAACTCTCCAGCAATCTGCCTTCTCCATTTCAATCGGAGTATCCAGAATGATTCGTACAGCAAACAAATCGAAGACTTCCTCGAAAGGCAAATCCTTGCTATGCATTTTTCTCCAGATCGAAGAAATGGATTTTGTACGGGCTTTGATATCAAAATGATACCCTTCTTTATTCAGGGCTTCGCGAATCGGGTTTACAAAACGGCGAATGAAGCGGTTCCGCACATCTTCCGTGGATTTCAGTTTCAACTGAATATCGCGGTAAATTTCCGGCTCGGTATATTTCATCGCCAGGTCTTCCAATTCCGTTTTGATGGAATAAAGCCCTAAACGATGTGCCAAAGGTGCATACAGGAATTTTGTTTCGGAAGCAATTTTAATCTGTTGCTCCGGACTCATACTTTCCAGCGTACGCATGTTATGAAGGCGGTCTGCAAGCTTGATCAGAACTACGCGTAAATCATCTGAAATAGTCAGGATCATTTTACGGAAATTCTCCGCCTGAACAGAAGTATTCTGATCGAAAACATCTGGGATTTTGGTCAAACCGTCAATAATTCTCCGGGCTTTTTCCCCGAAAAGATCTTCCACATCCTGAAGTGTGATGTGTGTATCTTCCACCGTATCGTGCAGCAAAGCACAAGCAATGGAAGTTGCTCCCAATCCCATTTCTTCCACGCAAATACGCGCAACGGCAATCGGATGATAGATATAGGGTTCTCCTGATTTTCTGCGCATATCTTTGTGCGCTTCAACTGCTACGTCAAACGCTTTTCGGATATAAGCAGTATCTTGACGGGTTCTATTTTTCGTTGCTCTTAAAAGGCCTTTAAAAGCATGTAAAATTTCCAATCGTTCTTTTTCTAAATCTATCTGAGCTTCCATAATTCCGGATTCCATTGAATTTACAAAAATAATGGGAAAAACGGTGGATAACACACCAAAATTAGGAAGTGTTAACAGCCTGTCGTTAATTCAACGAACTCCTGAAAAAATGCCGTTCTTTTAGTTGACCGCGTACTTCAAACGAATAGTGATATTGGCTGTTTTCTTTTTAGAACTGGTATTGAAATTTCCGCCCCAGGAAAATTGTTCCGATGAATTTTCACCTGTGATTTGGAATACTCCCATATCAGCAGTTTTCAAACTCCCCAGATTCCCTCCTGCATTCAGCGCAATTTTCTCCGCACGATTTTTTGCGTCTTTCGTAGCGGATTCGATCATTTTCACTTTCAACTGTGCCAGTTTCGTGTAGTAATATTCCGGCGCAAAGGAACTCAACTCCACTCCTGCATCGATCAGCTCGGTTACTTCGCGTGAGATGTTTTCCACTTCATCCACATTTTTAGACTGAACTTTCAGGTTTTGGGTCAATTGATAACCGTTGAAAACCGTATTGCGCAGCTGACCGTTCTGGTCATACTCATAAAAGAAATCTTTCTGAATATCTACTGCTTCGAAAATCAACTCATCGGATTTCACTCCTTTCGACATTAAATACTTCCTGATTGCCTGCTGATCTTTGTTCAGTTCGCTGTAAGCCGTTTTCAGATCGAGGTTCTTTTTGGAGAAACTGGCTCTCCACACGATCAGATCACTTGTAAAGTTTTCTTCTCCCGAACCGGTAACGCTGATCGCATCTGCGACTTTCGATCGGTTTTTGTATCCGTTGGCTAATAAAAAGCCGGTAATAATAACTGCTACGGCAATAATTATGGTATTTAAGTTCTGCTTCATCCGAATATGATTATGGTTCTTAACAAACTAAGATAGCAAAAAAGCTGCCTCACGAGACAGCTTTACACTTATTTCTTAAATACGTTGTCATTCAAAAGTTAATGAGACCGTTCCAGGTAATAAGTCAATGTTTCCTTTTCCCCGGTAGAACTATCGTAATTCGTTTCCGTCAGTTTCATTTTATTTTTCTTCGGCACTTCATTGATCGTCAATGCGGTAACTTCACCGTCTACAATCAATGTAATATTATCTTTTGTGTTTGTCCAGGTTCCACCCGATTTTTCAGCTGAACCATTCAATGTTAGCGTCATGACAAATGTTCCTTTTTTATTAAACTCAATTGTTCCGGGACTTGGGAAATTTGCAGAAGACTGCAATTCATTATTCACATAATATTTGTAATCAACAACGGTAATCTGCCACTTCCCATCTTTTTTAATCAACTGTCGCTCGATGTTCTTTTCTTTCGAACAAGCTGTTAAAACAAGGGATAAAACGGCAAAAAGGAATAGAAATCTGGATCCATTTTTCATTGAACAAGGATATTTAAATGAAGTACAAAATTACATCCTTGCCCAAACAAAAAAATCCACCTTTCGGTGGATAGATTTTGATTATTTTTTTTTAAAATAGCATTTCAAAAAGCTGAGAATTAATGGCCATTTTCAGATTACACTAGTTTTGAAATAGTGCACCTGATATGTGAGAACAAAAAAGCCACTGGTAATTCAACCAATGGCTTCCGATATGCTATATTTAAATTTATTTTGCAGGAAGTATTTTACCGGAAACTTCTCCGAATCCGATACGAACCCCATCTTTAGAAGAGAACCCGCGCATAATGACCGTATCTCCGTCCTGGATGAATTTACGTTCGCTTCCGTCATTTAATTTCAATGGTTTTGTTCCTTTCCATGCCAATTCCATCATCGAACCATATGAATCTGGCGTCGGACCTGAAATCGTTCCGGATCCCATCAAATCACCGCAACGGATATTACACCCGTTTACTGTATGATGCGCCAATTGCTGTGCTATGTTCCAGTACATGTACTTGAAGTTCGAGGTACAAACTTTTGTTTCTTCGCCGTTTTCAGGCTCTATGAACACTTCCAACTGAATATCGTACGAAAATTGTCCTTCATATTTCAAATAGGACAATACTTCCGGAGCTTGTTCAGGTCCGTCTACTTTGAAAGGCTGCAAAGCGTCCAATGTCACAATCCACGGAGAAATTGACGATGCAAAGTTCTTCGCCAAAAACGGCCCCAACGGAACATATTCCCAGGTCTGAATATCTCTTGCCGACCAATCATTGAACAACACCATTCCGAAAATATATTCTTCAGCTTCTGCCGTAGAGATCGAATCTCCCAATGGTTTTCCATCGAATGTGATGAAAGCCGTTTCCAACTCGAAATCCAGGTTTCTGCAAGGTGCATAAATCGGCGGCTCTTCCGGATTCGGTTTGATCTGACCTTTTGGTCTGTAAACCGGTTCTCCTGAAATGATCACCGAGCTGGAACGTCCGTGGTATCCGACAGGAAGCCATAACCAGTTTGGCATCAAGGCATTTTCAGGATCGCGAATCATCATTCCGACGTTCGTTGCATGTTCTCTACTTGAATAAAAATCCGTGTAATCTCCGATCTGAACCGGCATACACATCTGAACGTTTTCAACCGGAATCAACACCTGCGCAACATGCTGCTCGTTTTTCTGCAAATCTTCCTGGTTCGCATCAAACAATTTCGACAAGCGGTTTCTCAGGTCGCGAACGGCTTTCTTTCCTTTTTTCATCATCGGGTTCAACGAATCTGCATCGAAATCCGACAATTCGAACGGTAAGTTTTCCAAATAACCCAACACATGTAATGTTTTTAAATCGATTACTTTGTCTCCGATCCGGGATGCAACATGTGGAGTCAGGTTTTCACTCTTTACAACTCCGAAAGGTAAATTTTGAATCGGGAAATCTGAATTTGAAGGGACTTCAATCCATGATTTCAAAGCAGGGTTATTTGCGGAAATTTGTGACATTCTGATTGTTTTTTATAGTGACAAAGATACTTGAAATTGAAAAGTGAGAATTGAAAAGTTACAAGTTAAAAGGACTCAATTGGTAAATTACTAAAAATCAATACTTTTTACTTTTACCTTTTTTACTTTTCACTTTCATTTGACTTTTGCTTTCATGAATTTATTGAAATCGATCCAGCTTTGTTTATCTGCTGCTGCATTGTAGGAAATCGGCATGGAAAATTTCTTTCCGGTTTCTGTCGAATGCGGATTGGTGAACGCATGTGTTGCATCCGGGTAGTTGATGAATGTCAAATCAGCATTTGCTTCCGTCATTTGCTTTTTGAATTCGGTAATATCCGCTTCCGGAACGAACGAATCTGCCGCACCGTTACAAACCAAAATCGCTGATTTCAATTTGCTTTTATCGACCGGAATTCCTGCCAATCCTCCGTGGAAACTTACCACAGCATCCAGCGGGGCACCCATTTTTGCAGCATTCAAGACAACAGAACCGCCAAAACAATAACCGATTGCAATCATTTTGGAAGAATCAACACCGGAAATGGTTAATGCCTGTTTGTAGCCGGCCATAAAACGGCCGTAGGAAAATTCCGAATCTTTGTAAAACGGTGTCGCTAAAGCTTGTGCATCTTTTGGGTTGTTCCCGATTTTCCCGGTTCCGTACATATCGATACAAAAAGCGATGTTTCCTTCCCGTGCAATCTGCAAGGCACGCGATTTCACATAGTCATTCAATCCCCACCATTCGTGAACGATCAATACTGTTTTGGTCTTTTTAGTCAGTTTCTCCGGTTTTGCATAGAAAGCGGTGAAATTTTGTCCGTTAATTGAGTATTTCAGCGAATCCAATTTTTGAGAAAACCCGCAAGTGGAGCCGAAAAGCAATGCTAAAAGAATGAGTTGTTTCATAATTCAAATTTGACGTTTGTATTGGATAAAGATACAATCGATTTGGAAAATGAAACGGGAATTTATGAATCATTCAATTGACAAATAATTCTCTATACTTTTTAACCGCATAGGTTAATCTAAAAACCACATAGGAACATAGGGCACATAGTTATAGGGAATTACATACTATGTATTTTATGTGAGCTACTGTGGTTAAAAAACAAACCACAGTAGCTCACATCGTTTTAAGTTACTTCAATTCGCGTTCTTTCGCTTCGAAGTCTTTTGTCGCTTCCAGTTCTGCGACTTTCATTTCAAGATCTTCTCTTAATGCCACTTTGGTGTCGTAAGCGCCGTAAGAAAGGAAAAGCTTACTGATAATCGGGATCAATTCGAACAAGGTCAGAATCACCATCAATAAGTAATACTGATTCTGCAAACTATGCGTTTTATCTTTGTCGAACAAGGACTGAAGTGCCTCTTTTTTGATCAAAAATCCTTTTCCATCCAGTGTTTTTTCAAAATCGGAAACACTTTTGGTTACTTTCAGGTTGATTTCATCCAACTCTTTGGTAATCTTTTCCAACTCCGTATTGATCGACTTTCCTTCTTTTTCCAGGCTTTCTTTCACGGTCATGTAGCTGTTCTTTTTAGCTTCAGCAATTCCTCCGATCCCATATTTTCCGGAACCACCCGTTCCATCAATCTCTTTCAGATAGTCGTTTTGTTTTTCCGTTGCCAGGTCTGTTTTTTCTTTCAGTTCGGTTTCGAGTTTTTTCTTGTTTGCGAGTAATTCATCTTTTCTTGATTGATAAACCTGCTCTACTTCTATTTTCTTTTCTGCCAGTTTTTTATCCAGCAAAATCGGGATTTCACGATCCACATCCGAGCTGAAAATGAACAAAATAATCGGCTGAGCTAAAAATGCACCGATGCATAAAGCCATTACAATCCGTAAAACGATTGCAACCAGGTTGTTTTTCTTCTTGTTAATGGATGAAATCAAAACGCGGTCTATCGACAGGACAAATCCTCCCATGAAGATTCCCAACGACACAAATAAAAACGGGGAATCTGAATTGGTACTCCAAAAATATCCCCAGGCCAATGTAGCATACAACCAGGTAAAAAGCATTGCGGAACCAACAATTTTATACCTGTTCCGGTCAACGGTACAATCCTGAATCAGCTCTTTAATGGCAGTTGAAAACCACCACAACATTTCTGTCATTTGATCTGATTCAGTTTCTTTTTTTTGATTGTTTTGATTTGAACTTTCCGCCATAAATTCTGTTTAGCCCTATAAATGGATTTGAAGAATTTAAGTTACAGCGAAATTCACATACGGCAGAAAGAAAATCGGCGAATGGTTGTTAATAAAAACAAAAATCGCGCAAGTCTTTTTTCTTCTTAAACCAAGGGAATGAAAACCAGGAGCAATTGCTAATCAAACAACTAAGAAGATCATCCGGAAAATAAACGGATTCTATCCTGTCGAAAATTAATGATTATATTCCATCATTTTCACGGAAAAACTCTCACTCTTTTTTCGGTAAACCGTTAATGCAATTGCTTCAATTCTTCTTCCAGAACAGCAATCAAAGGGTGGGCAGCTGTGTCTTGATTCGATTTCAATTCCTCGATGGTTCGCAAGATCGTTTCAGCTGAGCGTGTTTCTTTCTGATTTTTTTCAAAATGCGCTTCCGGAGCTTCGGCAAAGAACAGTTTATCCGACCATTCGTTCCGGATTCCATCGATCACCAAATGCACCCGATCCTGTGTTCCCCTGTTTGCAACGGAATGAACAAAATTCACATTGGCGTACCAGCATTCCCCGGGAAGCATTTTCAAGTGCTCTCCATCCAATATAAATTCCACTCCCGGATTGGTAATGATCGGAATGTGCAAACGGAACTGGTTGTCTTCGTAACCCAATTCATGATCGCGATGCAGTTTGATTTCTGCTCCTGCTTCCAACTTCAATAAACGAACCGAAAGAATCGGAAATTCGAACCACCGGATGACTTCTCTGAAATACGTGCATTCCTTCATCAAAGCCGTTTCAACGATTGAGCGGTCATTTTCCATCGGAACAAAAATGTTTTGCGCATCTCCGTTCTTTGCGTAGAGGGAAATTGCATTCCAGTTACCTACATAACCGCCGGTATTGAAATGCGGAATCCATTTGCTTTCCATCACCAGAGACAAATCATGCGCTAATTTCCGTTCATCAAAACGAACCGGGAATTTAATGTGTTTTATAACCTTCGTTTCACTCATCTCAACCATTTTATCATTTTGGGAAATGCTTCGGTTCCTTCCAATTTTGCTTTTCCGGGACTGTTGCATAAGCCCATCCATTCCAGCAAAGGAAGTCCAATGTAATTTTCTGCGTTAAATGTGGTAATCAACCACTCGGATTGACTTTTGTATCCATTGGGATGAAATACTACTTCCGGCTTAATATTCAAATGATGCAGCGCAGCGTATGACCATAAAATAGCAGCAATTTCATCTCCTTCAGTGGGCCAGTCGGGATCCATTTCACTTGTTCCGATCAGTTTTCGATCTTCGGCTGCAGTTACTGCCAAATGTCCGGCTTCATGAAGCAAATCGCCCGGAAATTTCATCCGTTTCGAATCCATGAGAATCGTATTCTTTTCAAGAGCAAGTCCAGGCAAAAAACAGTCATCCGGTAATTCTGTTTCCACCACCGGTATTCCGATCTCTTCTAAAAAATGAATGATTTTTTCGCGCTCCATGAATGTGAATAGTATTTCAGTGTTTGAAAATACAAAAATTCCATCAGTCGGAATGAATAATTATTCGTATAAGCGGATTTACTAAACATTATACAATCTGTTTACTAAAACGATTAAGTCATTGATTCCAAATTCATTAAACAGGGATTTAATACTTATTTGACATGAATTTAATCCTGAGGGAGTATCACTACCCTACCTTTGCGCCAAACTATTTGAGATTCGCGTTATGAACACTTTTCACACTTTTCTCAACCTTTCTTCCGGACGTCCTTCCGGTTCTTTAAAACTCACTTTGACAGGCTTATTCCTTGGTTTCTATGGAATCCTTTCCGCACAGGTCATTGTTGGTTTTCAAGGTGGAGAAACCGGCGATCCATGGGGATTTACTTCAACCGGAGCAAGCGCCTTATCGATTTCGGAAGCTACACAGACACCTAATAAAGTAACCGGAACTACTTCACTGGTTGTAGGAGGAAATACAGCAGGCGGAAACTGCTTTGCTACCGGAAGCGGAAATGGTCCGGCTACAGCAAGAACTTTTACCTTCAATTCCTTAGATATCACTTCCAGCAATGCTTCTACCAGAACATTGACTTTCAGCTGGGGAAACCGTTATCCGGCGTGCAGCGGAACGGGATGGGACAGCAGCGAGAACCTGGTTTTCAGAGCTTATCATGACGGTGTTGCACAAACACCTGTTACATTGGCAACAGGTAATAACAACGCGCAATTCAGCATTTTATCGAATAGTTATACCTGGTCTGTTCCGCCTTGCGTTTCGCAATTTTACTTTGTCCTAAGCATTACAACCAATCGTGCGGATGAATTATTGTTCATTGACGATGTGAAAATGACTGCGCCACAACTCAACGGTTCACTTGTTGCAAGCCCGATTTCAGGCGACACAACTGTTTGCATCGGAGCAACAGAAACTTACAGCGTAACTCCTGAAGCAGGAATTTCCTACACCTGGAGCGGATTACCTGCCGGAGCTTCTTTTACAAGCGGAAACGGAATGCCTGCATCTTCCAACATGACAATCAACTGGGGAACAACTCCTCCGGGAACCTATACATTAACCGTTACACCCGCCAATTCCTGCGGAGTAAGCGGTACGCCACGAAACATTTCAATCACGATTCTTCCCGCACCGACTCCGGTTACTATTTCCGGTCCGACCTCTTTATGCAGCGGCGAAACCATTACATTAAATTCCAGTTACCCATCCGGAAACAGCTGGTCTCCGAATGGAGAAACAACTACTTCCATTTCGGTTTCTGCTGCCGGAACTTACACCGTATCGGTGACAACTCCCTGCGGAATCGTGACGGCTTCACATACCGTAACGCTCAATCCGGTTCCGAACATTCAATCCGTAACTCCAACTCAAATCAGCTGTTTCGGTATGAATGACGGATCTTTGACCATTGTTTCATCCGACAGCAATCTTGAATTTTCGTTGGATGGCATTACCTGGCAAGCCGGGAATACTTTCACCAATCTGGCTCCCGGAACATATACTCCACAAGTCCGTTTTGTGAACGGTTGTTCGACTACGCTTGCGCCGATTACTTTTACAGAACCTGCTCAAATTACTGCCAGCGCTTCAAGTACGGGAACGTATTGCGACGGAACCCTGGTTTTCCTTCAGGGAACAACCACTTCAGGGGGGACACCCACTTTCAGCTGGACAGGTCCGAATGGATTTTCTTCGACATTACAAAATCCAACAGTTGTCGGACAAACCGGAACGCATACGTATCAATTGATCGTTTCCGTTAACGGATGTCAAAGCACGCCGGTTTCAACAACAGTAAGCATCCAGGCAATTCCAGCAGCATTGGTATCCAATACAGGACCTTATTGCGCCGGAGCTCCAATCGTTTTGAACAGTTCCACCACTTCAACCGGAACAATTACTTATTCCTGGACAGGACCGAATGCATTTACCTCATCGGTACAAAACCCTACAAATGCAACGACTGCCGGAAATTACACCCTTACAATCAGTGAAAATGGTTGTCAAAGTTCACCGGTAAGCACCACTGTAGTGATCAATCCACTACCAACAGCGCAAGCTTCTTACACAGCTCCTTTCTGCACGGGAACAACGCTTCAACTGAACGGATCAACCACTTCAACAGGAACCGTTACTTATTCCTGGAGCGGACCGAACAGTTATACTTCCTCTCTTCAAAACCCTTCCAACGGGACTGATGCCGGAGTTTATACATTGATTGTTACCGAATCAGGATGTTCGAGTGCTCCTTCAAGTGTGAATGTGATTTCCGAAATTCCGTCATTGGTGGTTTCAAATACCGGGCCTTATTGTGCCGGAAATCCGATTCAATTAAACGGTTCAACAACTTCTACCGGAACTGCGAACTATTCATGGACCGGGCCAAACGGTTATTCATCCACGCTCCAAAATCCTTCCGATGCAACACTTGGAGGAATTTATACCTTAGTCATTACAATCGGAAACTGCACAAACATTGCTTCCACGGTAGTTTCGGTCAAAGCAAACCCTGTTGCAGCATTTTCTTCTTCTGCTCCATGCATGAATGACAGCGTAGTTTTTGAATCGTTAAGTTCGGCTCCAACTCCGGAAGTTATCACCAACTGGCACTGGGATTTTAATGACGGTTTTGTTTCTTCCGAACAACATCCGAAACATTTATTCGGAAGTACAGGAGTTCATTCCGTGTTCTTAAAAGTGACAACAGCTTCAAATTGTATTGCGAGCATTTCACAGGATATCGAAGTGAAAGCAGCCATCAGTGCGAATTTCCATTTTTCACCTTCCAGCATTTCGACTTTAGATCCGACGGTTCATTTCGTGAATGCCAGCTCAAATTCAACCTCTTATCTTTGGGATTTCGGATTCGAAAATAACCAATCAACAGAAACATCTCCGGATTTTGTTTATCCTGCTCAACCGGGTTCTTATTCTGTTAAGTTGATCGCATACAATGATGAGGGATGCAAGGATAGTATTACAAAAATCATTTTTATCAAAGACGAAATGATTCACTATGTTCCGAATGCATTTACACCCGACGGAGATGAGTTTAATCAAACTTTCAAACCTGTTTTTTCCAGCGGATTCGATCCTCAGAATTACACCTTACTGATTTTTAACCGCTGGGGCGAAACTGTTTTCGAATCACATGACACCAATACCGGATGGGACGGAAGTTACAGCGGAGAATTGGTCGCCGAAGGAGCTTATACCTGGAACATTACCGTGAAGCAATTTCACAGCGATGCATTTGAAACTTTTTCGGGTCACGTGACACTTATTCGATAATTACGAATGTCCAATTGCGAATTGCGAATTGCGAATGCCGAATTACAAAACAATTACGAATCAAATAGGTGTTGATTTTGTAATGAAATGGGAAGTTAAATTCTGAACGTTTTCATACAGTATCCATACTCTACCCATGCTCTATCTATGCTCTACCCATACCCTGAAATAACGATATCTATTTTTCATTCAAGTTCTTGTTTTGGCACAGAAACAAAAAGCGCGTTTTTTTAAAAACTAAAACGATTAAATGTTTGATTACAAACATATTAAATGTGATTTAATGCTTATTTGACATGCACTTAATCCACTTCGAAAATGGCTGATCTAACTTTGTACTAAACATTAGCAATCCTGAATACCATGACTTCAATTTTTCCTTTTGAAAAGCGTTTATCAAGTCAGCTTAAGCACACTATTTCATTCCTGTTTATCCTGTTTTTTTCCGGTACGGTTTCGGCACAAATTACTCTTGGTTTCCAAGGAGGTGAAGCCGGCGATACCTGGGGTTTTACTTCTACCGGGGCAAGCACCTTATCCATTTCAGAAGCGACACAAACACCGAACAAAGTGACCGGCACGACCTCTTTGGTTGTAGGCGGAAATACGGCCGGTGGAAATTGTTTCGCCACGGGATCCGGAAATGGCCCGGCAACCCCCAGAACATTCACGTTCAATTCATTGGATATTTCCACCAGCAATACTTCCACCCGGACATTGACCTTCAATTGGGGAAACCGCTTTCCGGCCTGCAGCGGAACCGGATGGGACAGCGGTGAAAACCTGGTATTTACAGCTTATCATAACGGCACCGCACAAACTCCTGTTACCTTAGCTGTCGGAAATAACAACGCGCAATTCAGTATTTTATCAAATAGTTACACCTGGACCATTCCACCATGTGTTTCGCAGTTTTATTTTGTAGTCAGCGTAACAACCAATCGTGCGGACGAGTTATTATTTATTGACAACGTAAGACTCACTACACCGCAACTAAACGGTTCCTTAACAGTGTCGCCCATTTCGGGAAATACTTCTGTTTGTTCCGGAATTTCAGAAAACTACAGTGTCACTCCCGAAACCGGAGTTTCTTACACCTGGAGCGGATTACCTGCAGGAGCTTCTTTCACAACCACAAACGGTACAACAGCTTCTTCTGCTATGACTATCGATTGGGGAACGGCTGCTCCCGGAACTTATACGATTACGGTTACACCATCCAATGTCTGCGGAACTACAGGTACACCTCAAACGATTTCCGTAACGGTTCTTCCGGCACCGGTTCCGCTTACAATTTCCGGCCCGACATCCTTATGCACCGGTGAAACGATCACATTAACATCCAGTTACGCAAGTGGAAATTCCTGGTCACCAAACGGGGAAACAAGCGCTTCGATTTCAGTCACTTCTCCCGGAACGTATACCGTATCCGTAACAACTTCCTGCGGAACACTCACTGCTTCTCAAACCGTAACACTCAATACTCCGCCACCGGCAAACATTATTCCTGACGGACCGACCAGTTTTTGTCCCGGCGGTTCAGTGACTTTGACATCCGGAAGTTCATCCGGTAACAGCTGGTCGACCGGAGCCACAACACCTTCCATTACAGTCACAACAGCCGGAACCTACGTACTGACAGTTACTGACATTTGCGGACCAAGTTCCGTTTCACAACAAGTCATTATTCTTTCGCTTCCAAACCCACAGATTTCCGGCAATACTTCTTTCTGCGCCGGACAGCAAACCACGCTTACCGCATCGGGCGATAACACTTACCTTTGGTCCACCGGAGAAACAACGACTTCTATTTCTATTTCCACTCCCGGATCTTATACAGTTACCGCATTCAACACTTGCGGACAAACTACTTCTACTCCATTCACTGTTTCGGAAAATCCGTTGCCAAACCCACAAATTTCCGGGAACCTTTCTTTCTGCACCGGACAACCAACTACGCTTACGGCTTCCGGTGGTGATACCTACCTTTGGTCAACCGGTGAAACAACGACTTCTATTCCTGTTTCAACTCCGGGATCTTATTCCGTTACTGCATTCAACACTTGCGGACAGGTTGTTTCCATTCCTGTAACCATTACGGAAAATCCGTTACCGAACCCTCAAATTACGGGGAATCATTCTTTTTGTGCAGGGCAACAAATCACACTTACAGCTTCCGGTGGTGTCACTTATCTTTGGTCGAACGGGCAAACCAGTACTTCTATTCCTGTTACAACTCCCGGATCTTACCTTGTTACAGCATTTAACAGCTGCGGACAAGCAGTATCTACACCTTTCACAATTACAGAAATGCCGCTCCCGGATGCTCAAATTTCCGGGAACTTATCTTTCTGTGCCGGACAACAAACTGCTCTCACTGCTTCCGGAGGAACTACTTACACCTGGTCAACCGGTCAAACCGGAACAAATCTTACCGTAAACACTCCAGGAGTTTACTCTGTTTCAGCAAACAATTCCTGCGGAACGGACGTTGAAACAGTGACCGTAACCATTGCTTCAGTTTCTGCCTCGTTTACTCCAAGTGTTACAACCGGCGCTGCTCCGTTAGCAATCGATTTTACGAATACCAGTGATCCGGATGCTGTTTTATTTCACTGGAATTTTGGTGACGGTTCTACCGAAACTTCCGTTTCTCCATCCCACTTATTCACTCAAAGCGGAGCATATACCGTTGAATTGACTGCTACCAATGCAATCGGCTGCTCTCACAGCTATTCAATCACGATCGAAGTACTTGACATTCCTTCTTCCCTCACTATTCCAAACATATTCACTCCAAACGGCGACCATCAGAATGACGAATTTATCATTGTCGCAGAACGAATCGAAAGTTACACGCTCCAAATTCTGAACAGATGGGGAAATGTCATTCTCACTATCCAGGATCCTCAAATCGGATGGGACGGTACGATACAAGGAGACCGGGCCTCTGAAGGAACTTATTTCTACCAGGTAACCGCTACGGGTATCGACAAAAAGAACTACAACGAAACCGGATTCTTTGAGCTTCAACGCTAGACCCGGTGCTTAATCTAAAATCAATAGTCTTTAATTATGAAAAAACACATTTTTACACTTTTTCAAACCTGCTTGCTCGTCCTTACCCTGGGACTTTGGCAAACAGAACTCCACGCGCAAACACCTTTCACCATCACCTGGACAGGTTTGGGTGGAGCAGGTACAACCAATGCTTCAGGTGTTCCTACCGGGATTACAATCGTTCAACAATATAATGGTGTAACTACTACTTGTGTCAGTACCCCATCTAATGGAGCTACTACCAGTTATAATGCCATTATCAAAGCAAATACGGGTTATAATATCACCATTACTTCAATCGGCGGATCGGCATATGGAAGTACTCAAGGATCAAAAAAGTTTACTCTTCAGTTGACAAACGGCTCCTCATATGTACAAACCAATTTTTCAACCGTCGCTTCAAGCGGTAGTTGTTCAAGCAGTACGACATTGAACGCTTTTGCAATACCCGCAGCGGGACAAACGGTGACGGCCGGCAACCAGGCAACGATTACTGTATTACGCGGAATCGCAGGAGCTGAAAGTGGCGGTGGTTATAGTTATACACGCACACTTACCATCACCGGAGTTGTTACACCGGTATGTGACGCTCCAACCGGTTTATTGGCTTCGGCTTTGACTTCTTCATCTGCAGATTTAAGCTGGGGTGCGGTTTCCGGGTCATCCGGCTACCAATATGTTGTTGATCAGACAGCAGCAAATCCTACAGGTGCAGGAACAGCAACAAGCGGAACAACTTACAATGCGACATTATTGAATCCTTCAACAACTTATTACCTGCACGTTCGTAACAACTGTGGAGGAAGTAATTTCTCTTCATGGGCTACCATTCCCTTCACTACAACTGCTGCGTCTATTTGTTCAGATCCAACGAACCTTGCAGAAAACAATGTAATGGCAACCAGTTCTGATTTCAACTGGGACGCTGCCGGGTCGAATGATTTTGAATACGTTCTTGATCAAAATGCAGGAACTCCTTCAGGAGCAGGAACTCCCATCAATGGTATTTCTTACAGTACTTCAACATTAGCACCTTCCACAGCTTATTATTTCCACCTTCGACAAAATTGCGGCGGATCTTTCTCTAATTGGGTAATGGTTAATTTTACCACACCGGCAGCACCTTGTGTTGCTCCAACGGGATTGGCTTCTTCAAACACAACACATAACTCTTCCGATCTTTCATGGAATGCTCAAGGAAGCAACGGTTTTGAATACATCGTTGACCAAACAGCAACTGATCCGGCAATTGCAGGTGCTTCAACAAGCGGAACAACTTACAATGCAACATTATTAACTCCTTCAACAACGTATTATTTACATGTTCGTACGGATTGCGGAAGCGGAAACTTGTCTCCATGGACAACCATTTCGTTCACCACTTTGGTTGCTCCATGTATCGCTCCAACGGGATTAGCCGCTGCAAACACGACACATAATTCTTCTGATCTTTCCTGGAATGCACAAGGAAGTAATGATTTCGAATATGTGGTTGATCAAACAGCAACTGCTCCAACTGCTGCGGGAACAGCAACAAGCGGAACGACTTACAATGCAACATTATTAACTCCTTCAACAACGTATTATTTACATGTTCGTACGGATTGCGGAAGTGGAAATTTCTCTCCGTGGTCTACCATTTCTTTCACCACATTGGTTGCTCCATGCATTGCTCCAACAGGATTGACTGCTGCAAACACGACACATAATTCTTCTGATCTTTCGTGGGACGTACAAGGAGGGAATGATTTCGAATACATCGTTGACCAAACAGCAACTGCTCCAACTGCTGCGGGAACAGCAACAAGCGGAACGACTTACAATGCAACATTATTAACTCCTTCAACAACGTATTATTTACATGTTCGTACGGATTGCGGAAGTGGAAACTTCTCGCCGTGGTCAACTATTTCGTTTACCACATTGGTTGCGCCATGCATTGCTCCAACAGGATTGGCTGCTGCAAACACAACACATAATTCTTCTGATCTTTCGTGGGACGTACAAGGAAGCAACAGCTTTGAATATGTAGTAGATCAAACAGCAACGGCCCCAACTGTAGCAGGAACCGCAACAACAGGAACGACTTACAATCCTACGCTGTTAACTCCTTCAACGACTTACTATTTACATGTTCGTACAGATTGCGGAAGCGGAAACTTGTCTCCATGGACAACGATTTCGTTTACCACATTGGTTGCTCCATGCATTGCTCCAACAGGATTGACTGCTGCAAACACAACACATAATTCTTCTGATCTTTCCTGGAATGCACAAGGAGGAAATAATTTCGAATATGTGGTTGATCAAACAGCAACTGCTCCAACGGCGGCAGGAACTTCAACAACAGGAACGACTTACAATCCTACAACATTGAATCCTTCAACAACGTATTATTTACATGTTCGTACAGATTGCGGAAGCGGAAACTTCTCGCCGTGGTCAACTATTTCGTTTACCACATTGGTTGCACCATGTACTGCTCCAACAGGATTAATAGCTACGAACACAACGCATAACTCTTCTGATCTTTCATGGAATGCACAAGGAAGTAATGGTTTTGAATATGTCGTAGATCAGATAGCAACGGCTCCAACTGCTGCAGGAACTCAAACAACAGGAACTACTTACAATGCGACTTTGTTAACTCCGACAACGACTTATTACTTACATGTTCGTACGGATTGTGGAAGCGGAAATTTGTCTCCATGGACAACTATTTCGTTTACCACATTGGTTGCTCCATGCATTGCTCCAACAGGATTGACTGCTGCAAACACAACACATAATTCTTCTGATCTTTCCTGGAATGCACAAGGAGGAAATAATTTCGAATATGTGGTTGATCAAACAGCAACTGCTCCAACGGCGGCAGGAACTTCAACAACAGGAACGACTTACAATCCTACAACATTGAATCCTTCAACAACGTATTATTTACATGTTCGTACAGATTGCGGAAGCGGAAACTTCTCGCCGTGGACAACGATCACATTCACGACATCAGTTGCGCCATGTGCTGCTCCAACAGGAGTGAATGCTGCAAATATTACAAGTCACGCTGCTGATTTGAGCTGGAATACACAACCAGGAAGCACATTTGAATATGTTGTAAACCAAACTTCAACTGCTCCTACAAGTGCAGGAACTGCGACACCAAATAATGCTTTTGCTGCATCTACTTTGACGAGTTTAACGAATTATTACTTCCACGTTCGTACGAATTGCGGAAACGGAAACTTCTCTCCATGGACAACGATTCCATTCACAACGCTTTCTACAGTAGGAATTGAAGAACAAGAAATCATTGAACTGGCTGTTTACCCGAATCCGGCGAATGATATAGTAACCATTTCAGGACAAAACCAGGGAATGATTACGGTTATGAACCTGAAAGGTCAACAATTAGGTTCTATCGATTTGGAACAAACGTCCACGATTGATATCTCAAATCTTGAAAGCGGAATTTATTTCCTTCAGTATCGTTTTGAGAATAAAACGGCACTGGTTAAGCTGATCAAACAGTGATAAGCTATTAATTAACAAAAACAGTCGGGGCGAAAAATTTTTCGCCCCGACTGTTTTATCTATATGTATGATTGATAATCTTACCACTTAAACAACGGTCTCTCGCTCATCAAAGCATTCACTTCTGAACGAACCAGATTGATTGTTTCTTCGTCATTGATGTTCATCAACACACGGTCGATTAATTTCACGATTGTTGGAATTTCTGCTTCTGTAATTCCTCTGGAAGTAATGGCAGATGTTCCTACGCGGATTCCGGATGTTACAAACGGAGATTCCGTATCAAAAGGAACCATGTTTTTGTTTACGGTGATGTCTGCCAAAACCAGGTTGTTTTCTGCGTCTTTTCCGGTTACTCCTTTTGAACGCAAATCGATCAGCATGCTGTGATTGTCTGTTCCTCCGGAAATGATTTTGTACCCCAATTTCGTGAATTCTTCTGCCATCAAAGCAGCATTTTTCTTCACCTGCAACATGTAAGACTTGTAGTTATCCGTCAAAGCTTCTCCGAATGCTACCGCTTTTGCAGCGATTACATGCTCCAATGGTCCACCTTGAATTCCAGGGAAAACTGCTGCATCTAATAATGCACCCATTGATTTCAGGTTTCCGTTATTCCATTTCAAACCGAACGGATTTTCGAAATTGTGACGCATCATGATGACACCACCACGAGGTCCGCGCAATGTTTTATGTGTTGTTGTCGTAACGATATGACAATGTTCCAACGGATCAGCCAACAATCCCGCTGCGATCAATCCTGCCGGGTGAGAAATATCTGCTAAGATCAATGCTCCTACCTCATCTGCAATTTTGCGGATACGTGCATAATCCCAATCTCTGGAATATGCCGATGCACCGCAAATAATCATTTTCGGTTTTTCGCGTTTCGCAACTTCTTCCATTACATCGTAATCCACTTTTCCGGTTTGTTCGTTCACACCATAGAAAAATGGCTGGTACAATTTCCCGGAGAAGTTTACGGAAGATCCGTGCGTCAAATGTCCACCGTGGCTTAAGTCAAAACCTAAGATTTTATCTCCCGGCTGCAAACAAGCTAAAAACACCGCTGCATTTGCCTGTGCTCCTGAATGTGGCTGTACATTTGCCCAGGTAGCACCGAATAATTTGCATAAACGATCAATTGCCAATTGCTCTACTTTGTCAACTACTTCACAACCTCCGTAGTAACGTTTTCCCGGAAGTCCTTCAGCATATTTATTGGTCAACACAGATCCCATTGCTTCCATCACCTCATCAGAGACAAAGTTTTCAGATGCAATTAGTTCGATTCCATGTTCCTGACGCTGTCTTTCTGCAGCAATTAAGTCAAATACTTCTTGATCGCGTTTCATGCTTATTTTTATTTTAGTTTAAAAAGTTCAAAGGGTTCAAAAAGTTTAAACGAATCAAAAATTGAACTTTTGAACGATTGAACTTTTAGACCTGATGATTCTGGTGGCAAATATAGTTCGATTTCATCAAAAACCGAGGGCTTCTTTACAATCGCTTAATCGAATGTAATTTATGCGAATGGACTCCGTCTATTTTCCGGGTAATTCCCTGTTGATTGAAATCGTCAATGCGCACATAGCCGTGAGCATGAATAATTTCATCTTGATTGATCAGCAATCCGACATGGTGAATATTTCCGGATTCGGAAATGAAAAATGCCAAATCTCCTGCTTCACGATCTTCAAATTCGACCTCCTGACCTACTTCTACCTGTTGGGAAGCATCCCGTGGTAATTGATAGGCAAAGACCCTGTGAATCTGCTGCATGAATCCGGAACAATCGATTCCAAACATGGTTTTTCCACCCCACAAATAAGGTGCGTTCAGATAGCTAAGCGCAAAATCGATCAATGAATCCGGATCTGCATCTGCTTCGTTGTCCAAAAAGCGATACGTTGATTTACCAATCTGAAATGTTTCTTCTCCATCTCCCGGACGAAAGCAGCCTTTCGGCAATGTTTGTTTCCCTTCAGGGCCTTCAATAATCCGGAATTCGGAGTGTTCGACAACCAAACCATCCAGCCAGCGGGAAACTTCCTTCTCCCGTAAATCCTGAACCTGCTTGGGATCAATCCAGCCTTCATATCCGTCCATAAACGAACGAATACGCAGCCACTGATCGGAAACTTCCAGAATTTCTACCACTTCTCCGAAAAGAAGCTGTGTTACCAATTCCGATCGATCACTTGCTTCGGCACGAACCGGGGCAATACTTGCTTTACAAAAGGCGTGTATTCTACTCACTTTTTAGGAAATTGAGGATGTTTAGACAATTTCATGGCCTGTTCCATGTGCCGGTCGTTATGATACGCTACAAACAACAAAGCATCTCCCAATCTCAGGCGAACCAATTTGGAAATCGAGATCGGCACTTTCACTTTTTTCAGGTTCACCGCAACGGATTTTTCAATGATTCCCAAAAATTCGTTCTGTCCCTGTAATAAAACAGCGATTTCGTTTCCTGTGACCAATGACGGGTTCACTGTCGGGTTATAATCCCTGGGAGCGTTGAACTTTCGTTTGACATTCCGCGCATTTCCCAATTTCATCGACATCCATGCAGATTTCCCCAAAGGAGAAGATGAATAACTGATCCTGGGAGTGCGAAAACGCGTCCGGTCAATCCGGTCATTCAATGCAGTATGATAAAATTTTGCGTAAGCATTCAAATGGGCAAAGATCTCAGCCAAACTCCAGGAAGAAGTGTTGGGTTTCCAATTCAACTGATCGTCCGAATAACCTGAAAATTTTGATTTTAACTGTTGGATATTTTTCTCTGTGATTGTAGCAACTTCGTTGAAGACCCATTGAGTTGTCATATGCATCGAATTTATATCAAATATAACCAGACCAATTTGAATAGCAAAAGTTATAATCTAAAATGCAACCTTTTTAAACATTTTCATATCTTTCAATTATGAAGCAAATAATACTATTCTTTTGTATCAGTGTTTTTTACGGTCGAATGCTTGCTCAGGAGATCGAACATCAGCATTCTACTCACTATGCATTGATTGAAAACAAAGGGCAATGGGCAAAACAGGTATTGTTTCAATCCAAATCCCAGGGCAACAATATCTGGGTTCAGCAACACGGTTTTATTTATGATATCCGCGACTATTCTGCCTTAAGAAAAGCGCATACGGAATTAATCATCGATGAAAACAGCGATAAATTCAAAGGAACCCTGGTCGGCGTCGAATTTTTGAATTCCAAAGAGGTCAGCCAATTGAAAAAGGAAAAGCCTTTATCCTATTATTACAACTACTTTATCGGCAACGACAGTTCCAAATGGGCAAGCAATGTGCAAAGTTTCCAGGAAGCTACTTTGGTGGATTTCTATCCTAACATCGATCTAAAAATAATCGACTCCAAATCCGAATTCAAGTATGAATTGTGGTGCGCACCGGGAACGGATTACAAGCAGATTCAATTGAAAATGAAAGGGTTTTCGAACATTGTTCTGGACAAAGCCGGAAACCTGATTTTGTCTACTGCATTAGGGAACATCACCGAGAAAAAACCGATCGCATACCAATTGCTGAATGGTAAGCTGACTTCCATTCCCTGCAAATTCATTCTCAACCGGGATGTTGTTTCATTTGAGGTCGGAAAACTCGACAAAAACGCCACTTTGATCATCGATCCGATTTTAGTATTCGCGACCTATTCCGGCTCCCGCACTGACAATTTCGGGATGACGGCTACTTATGGTTACGACGGATCGGCTTATTCGGGCGGAACCATTTTCGGGAATTCCTATCCCACTCCGGATCCTTTGGCTTTTGATGTCACATCCAATTTTACATTGACTTATAATGGCTTAAACACGACGGATGTGTTCATTTCGAAATATTCTCCTGACGGAACCACCATGATTTGGACAGCTTTTTTAGGAGGCGGAAATACCACGCAAGGAACAGAAACCGTTCACAGTTTGATTTGTGACAAACTCAATAATCTCTATGTTTTCGGAATTACTGCTTCGACAGACTTTCCGTTGCAAAATCCGTTTCAGAATACACATGGTGGAGGAACGCCAATCAATATCCAATCCAATGGAGCTTATTTCGGGAACCAGGGAACAGATATTTACGTTTCTAAAATAAGCGCAAACGGACACACGCTCATGGCTTCGACCTATGTTGGCGGCTCTCAGAATGACGGGATTAATTACAAGGTAACTTCCGGAAACTATACTTCGGCAGCGGCATATGATTCATTATCGACCAATTACGGAGATCAATTCCGGGGAGAAATCATGATTGATTCTGTTGGCAATTGTTTGATCGCATCCTGTACCCGATCTACCAACTTCCCTACTCTCAATCCTTTTCAAGCTTCATTGGCAGGGCAACAAGACGGTGTTATTTTCAAATTATCTTCGAATCTCAACACCATGCTTTGGGGAAGTTATTTCGGAGGAACTAATAATGACGCCTGTTATTCCGTCAAAATTGATTCCAGTTATAACGTGGTTTTCGCAGGCGGAACATCCAGTAACAATATTCCCGGAACTGCAGGTGGTTTAAATCCCAATTACCTGGGTGGTAAAGCCGATGGTTTTGTCGGGAAATTAACTCCTAACGGGCAAACACTCGTGCAAAGCACCTACATCGGGGCTCCTTTGTATGATCAGGCGTTCTTTGTAGAAATCAACCGCAACGATGAGGTATTCGTTTTAGGGCAATCGGTTGGTGGTAATTTCCCAGTTATTAATTCCCAGAGTTATCCCAACAGCAGCCAATTTATCGCAAAATTGAATCCGACACTCACATCTATTGTAAACTCGACGGTTTTTGGTAACGGCAGCCCAAATATCAACATCTCACCTTCCGCGTTTTTAGTTGATATTTGCGGAAATATGTATGTTTCCGGATGGGGAGCAAATATTTTGCAAGGAACTCCTTTAAACGGAATGCCAGTTAGTGCAGACGCTTTTCAAGGTACGTCTCCCAATGGTTTTGATTTCTATTTGTTTGTCTACAAACGTGATTTTTCCGGCTTGCTTTACGGAAGTTACATCGGAGGGAACCAGGCACAGGAACACGTGGACGGCGGAACATCACGTTTCGATAAAAACGGGGTGGTTTACCAATCGGTTTGCGGCGGCTGTGGTGGACACAGTGATTTCCCTACCAGTCCGGGAGCCTGGTCGAATCTCAATTTGAATACCGGTGCCGGAACGAACAACAACTGTAACAACCTGGTATTTAAATTTGACTTCCAGCTTCTGCCGCAAGCAGAATTCACGACCAACGACTTACTCGGCTGTGAAGATTTTACCGTTACGTTTACCAATACCAGCCCGCCATCCGACAGTTATGAATGGGACTTTGGAAACGAACAGGGAACTTCGACAGAATATTCACCGACTGTTACTTTTACCAATCCGGGAACGTATCTTGTGACATTAACAGTAACGGATTCCGTTTGTTTGCTTACCGACACGGCTCAAATTCAAATTACCGTTCTGCCGGAAATGCAATTATCTGTTTCGAATGATACGATTCTGTGTTCTCCGCTTCCTCTTACCTTCACTGCAAACTCATTCGGTTCTGCCGATTATTTTATCTGGTCATCCAACAACCAGTTTTCAGATACTCTGAACCCGAATGTTGCTGATTCTATTATCCACGTAACGCCGGGAAGCACCACTACCTATTACATCAAAGTTGGAAACTCAGCATGTTCTAAGATTGATAGTGTTACCGTCTATTTCGTTACGGGAAGCCTGGTCATTTCCGGTAATGACTCGATTTGTCTCAATGACCCGACAACACTCACAGCCATGATCCAGATTCCGAATGTTTCTTTCACTTATACCTGGAGTCCGATCGCAATTTTAACAACAACACCGCAACCCAATGTGGTGATTGCAAATCCACCGGTGAGTCAATGGATTTACGTGGATGCAAACGGTTCAAACGGTTGTTTTGACAGGGATTCCATTTTTGTAACCGTCGGAAATATTTCCGGAGCAATCAGTGCGCAGGCAAATCCGGAATACATTGTTCCCGGAAATTCATCCACGCTCACGGCTTCTCCGGGAGGTTATTCCTATTCCTGGAATCCTCAATCGAACCTGTCGAATCCTCACGGTCAAATTACACAAGCTACTCCTCCGGAAACGACTGTTTATACGGTTTCCATTACGGATGGAATTTGCGTGAAATCGGCATCTGTGAAGGTCAACGTTCTCGAAGTTGTCTGCGACCGGACTTATGTCTATGTTCCGAATGCATTTTCTCCGAACGGGGATTTGGAAAATGACGTGTTGTATGTCAGAAGTGCTATCGCTACTGAAATTTTATTCCGCATTTTTGACCGTTGGGGCGAAATGGTTTTCGAAACCAAAGATCAGAATATCGGCTGGGACGGAACATTCAGAGGGAAACTCCTAAAACCGGATACGTATGATTACTACCTGGAAGCAAAATGCGTTCAGGGCGAACAAAAGATCATCAAAGGAAATGTGACGCTGATTCGTTAAGAAAAATTATTGTCATTCAATTTAAGCAGGTTTCATCTCAATTCTTCCTACAGCGAAGAACGCAAAGTTTTTGAAAGTCCATTCTTAGAAAACAGCATTGGTAAGCTTACAAATACCGTTTTCTTCTTTTCCCTCCTTCGAAAGTTGATAAAAGCATTATTTTTGCGGTATGAAATGGATTGGAAAAAGAATCAGTTATCTCGACGATCAAAGTAAGACAACATTTATCATCACTCCCGAGCAAGTCGGTTTCATCAAAGCATTGATGGGTGCATGGGTTTTTATGTGGTTTGCGATCGGAGTAACGATCGGCTGGTCTTATTTCACCTTCCAATTTTCAGAACAGGAAAAAATCATCCTGGGAATTTTTATGGTTTTCTGGTTGTACTATTTCATTCGTGTGGGAAGAACCTTCCTTTGGATTCTTTACGGTCGTGAATACATCAAGGTTGACAAGATTTCGTTGACTCTCAAAACCAGCATCCGCACTTACGGAAAAGCGAAAGAATATTACCTGGAAAATATCAAGAAAGTACGCGTTTCGGTTCCGAAAGAAAATTCGTTCCAGGCTGCGTGGGAAAATTCCCCATGGATTCGTGGCGGAGAGCGTATCGAATTTGATTATTTGGGGAAAACAATCCGTTTCGGGCGAAAACTCAGCCAGCAAGATTCCAAATTGCTTTTTCAGATTCTGACCAAACGAATCGAAGATCAGTTGAAGAAGAAAAACTGATTTTAAATAATGGCTCTTACCTTGAAAGAGCATAAACGCAACTCTAAGAATCTTAATCAGATTTCTTCCACTTTTCCAATCGTCGAAAAGTGGAGCAAAAGACTTGTCTCATTCCAAGCCGTTCACTAAAAAGTCCCTTTGCCTTATTTTAAGTCAAAAAGAACGGATTGCGCTGCGCTCCATCCAAACGACAAGCGCTTTTTGTTAA